>ERZ809472.74-NODE-74-length-27185-cov-8.010874_pt1 | contig 27185 bp, 18 predicted proteins | sample MGYA00521274_ERZ809472 | MGnify/ENA primary metagenome ERZ809472 (study PRJEB31581, sample SAMEA3312791) | metagenome | study: EMG produced TPA metagenomics assembly of the PRJEB8939 data set (Metagenomic analyses of Rumen microbiomes reveals... | reverse complement strand
TATTTGCTGCCCTATTCGCGGCAGCCACGCTGGGCGCCAGTGCCCAGAAGCCTATGAACGCCCCTGCTGGCGGTAAGGCTATCAGTGACGAATTGATCGGTATCTTCTTCGAGGACATCAGTAGTGCTGCTGACGGTGGCCTCTATGCCGAGATGGTACAGAACGGTGCCTTCGAGTTCTCACCCGTAGAGCGCGACGGCTGGGGACCTGGCACAGCCTGGAAGATGATCCGTCCCGGACACTCTCTCGGATGGTTGGAAGTGCGTAATGACAACCCTGTGCATCCCAACAATGCCACCTATATGCGCCTAAATATAGAGCGCACGAAAGAGTATTCTGACTACCGCGGCTGGAAGGGTTTCGGTATCCAGAATGACGGTTTCGACGGTTTCTCTGTGAAAGGTGGCGAGAAGTATGATTTCTCTGCTTTCCTCCGCAATGTAGATGCCTCAGCCAAACAAGTGCGTGTAGCCCTGGTGGAGATTCAGCCAGGTTGGCCCCCCAAGGATCCGAAGCTTCTGGCAGAGGCCATTATCGACGTGAAGGATAACAACTGGAAGAAGTACGAGGCTGTGCTCACGCCTGATACCTGTTCTAAGAATGCTTCACTGCAGATTCTTGTACTGAACAATGGTGCCCTGGATATCGACGTCGTATCGCTGATGCCCGAGGATACGTATAAAGGTCATGGTCTGCGCAAGGATCTGGCTCAGGCACTGGCTGACCTTCAGCCGAAGTTCATGCGCTTCCCTGGTGGTTGTGTGGTTCACGGTGGTGGCGACGGTTTCTGGGATACCTATCGCTGGAAGACCACTATCGGTCCTAAAGAGCAGCGTCGTCCTTTGAAAAATACGTGGGGCTACCACCAGAGTATGGGTCTGGGTTACTTTGAGTATTTCCAGTTCTGTGAGGATCTCGGCATGGAGCCTGTTCCCATCCTGCCTTGTGGCGTGAGTTGCCAGGGTGCCAATGGTGGTTGGAACATGTGGCCCACACAGGCCCAGGATGTCGTTCCTATGAGCGAGATGGACGAGTGGGTGGCTGAGGCCATCGACCTCATCGAGTGGGCCAATGGCGATCCCGCCACGAACAAGTGGGCAAAGATGCGTGCCGATGCAGGTCATCCTGCTCCCTTCAACCTGAAGTACCTGGGTCTTGGTAACGAGGAGAAGATCTCGCCTGAGTTCTGCGAGCGTTTCAAATATATCTATGAACGTGTGACGAAGGCTCATCCTGAGATCGTGATCGTAGGTACGGCCGGCCCTGGTTCTCATCCCGATAATCCTGACTTCCAGAACGGTTGGAAACTCGCTGAGGAAACGGGTATGCCCATCATTGACGAACACTACTACGAGCCCAATGCCTACTTCCTCAGCAGTCGTCAATATAACTACTATCCCCGCGACCGCAAGACGAAGGTATATCTTGGCGAGTATGCTGCCAAGGACAAGAAACTGATCGACGCTCTGGCAGAAGGTCTCTATCTGCTCCATGTGGAGAAGAACGGTGACGTGGTGGCCATGACCTCTTATGCGCCTCTCTTCGCCCGTAAGACCAATACGAACTGGAACCCCGACATGATTTACTTCGACAACGAGCGTCCGTATCTGACCTGCAGCTATTATGTGCAGCAGTTGTTCGGACAGTCAAGCGGTAACTATTACTATGGTGACTGTGTGACCATCGAGAACCCGGACGCTGCTCCTCGTTGGAGGGGTCTGCCTGAGGATCAGGAGAGTGGCAACCTGCAGGATCAGAGTGTGGTGCTCAACACCAAGACGCGCCAACTATTCGTGAAGATCTGTAATGCTGGTGCTGAGGCAAAGAAGGCCAACATCGACCTGAGCCGTTTTGGTATCAAGAAACTGGCCACAAAGACCGTGATCGCTGGTAATGCCAACGACGAGAACAACTACGAGGCCCAGCCCATCGTTCCCGTAAAGGAACAGATCAAGGCCCAGAAGAAGTTCTCGCTCGACATCGCCCCCTACTCGTTCGTGATGCTGCAATACTCGCTTTAACACAAGATCTAACTAGACATTAACACCGTGAAAGAATTATATAAGGCGGATAATAACCGCTACGACAACGGGATGGCGTTTGAGCGTTGTGGGCGCTCGGGGGTGCTGCTGCCCAAGGTGAGCCTCGGCTTCTGGCACAACTTTGGTAGCGTGGATCCCTACGAGCGGAGCCGTGAGATCACGCACTATGCGTTTGACCATGGCATCACCCACTTCGACCTCGCCAATAACTACGGTCCCGTGTATGGTTCGGCCGAGGAGACGATGGGCAGACTGATGGATGAGGACTTCAGACCTTATCGCGACGAACTGTTCATCTCCTCGAAGGCGGGTTACGACATGTGGCCCGGTCCCTACGGTGACTGGGGCTCTCGCAAGTATCTGATGGCGTCGCTCGACCAGAGTCTGAAGCGCATGAAGATCGACTATGTGGATCTGTTCTACAGCCACCGCTACGATCCTGAGACACCTTTGGAGGAAACGCTCCAGGCACTCGTGGATATCGTTCGGCAGGGTAAGGCATTGTATGTCGGTATCAGTAACTGGCCATTGGAGCCCCTGCAGTTCGGCTATGAGTATCTGAAGGAGCGTGACGTGCCCCTGCTGATCTACCAGGGACGCCTGAACATGCTTGACCGTCAGCCGCAGGAAACGGGCATCCTCGACTTCTGTGCCGAGAAGGGCGTAGGCTTTATCGCCTTCTCGCCCTTGGCACAGGGCTTGCTCACGGATCGCTATCTCAATGGCATCCCGTCAGACAGTCGCATGGCTAAGGAGAAGTTCCTGAAAAGTTCGATGCTCACGCCAGAGTTACTGGAGAAGTTGCGCCATTATAACGACGTGGCCGTCAGCCGTGGGGAGACGCTCGCAGAGATGGCCCTCGCCTGGATCCTGTATCAGAAAGGCGTCACCTCCGTACTCGTGGGCGCCAGTTCGACGGCACAGTTAGAGAAGAACCTACGGTGCGTCAATGCAGCACCCTTCGATGAAGAACTATAAACACCTCTCTCCTGCCAAGTAGCAGGGGAGAGGTGTTTATTACCAAGTATTCGCCTTGACTTTACACAAATAATTCTCCCATAACCGAAGATAGCGAAACCTTACACCTGTCGCAGATATCTGTAATGGTAGCGCCATTAGCAGACAACCCGTAGAAGTTGTCTTCACTAATGAGCACATACTCCCATTCACGGTTCATACGTTCCTCTGCTTTCAACTCGTTAATCTTACGAGTCCACTCTACTGCCGCCGTCTGCTTCTGACGGACATTCTTATCGAACAACTTGTCATTACCTTTGGTCTCTATCAGATATATCTTTTTCTCAGTAGCCACTATGAAGTCTGGATGATAGGTGGCCATCAAACCATCCTTCCTCATATAATAAATGACAGCAAATGGGTGCTGACTCTCATTAATCTTTAAGAAACGCTCTACTTCACCATCCTTATCCAAGAATTCCATAAACGACCTTTCAAATCCTCCCCCATGTGTGGGATAGCCCAACCGTTCATAAATAGCCTTATGGATTTCTATTGAATATGACTCTCGCATCTTGATCTCTATAACAGAAGAGAACTTGGTATGTACCACTTGGGCATCCGTTGTCATGATATTGTTCTGGATGTTGAAGATGGCACGAGCCATCTCTTCAATGATATGTTTCGTAACAATCGCATCTTTCGACAAGAGAATCTTCCAGTCGCTGCCGTTGAAAGGATTGAAGGGCTGGCCAAATAGTCTTGTGCGGATGTACTGATCTACAACGGCTATCGTTCGAGCCTCATTAATCTGCAAGTTGGGTACTGGCATTTCCTTATGCGAAGAAATTCTGTCAAATCTTAGCGTTATGGTTCTAAGCAACTTCTGAAGATACTCATTATAGCTGGTAGCCGTAAACAGATTGGCAGTTACCTTATACCGTCCGAATTGAGTTTTAGATAACGCCTCCTGCGAAATGAATGTCTCTCCATCTTGTGCCAGAAACTGACGCAATCTTTCCAGGGGAAATGCCGTGAACGGTTGGAGAGTATGGATGTCTATCTCTACGTCTTCCAATTCCTCTTCTGCCTCCCTTACTATCATCGGCCACTCAAAGTCGAATTGCTCATAATCCTCGCGCAGTCTCACTTTGATTAAGTCACCAGTAGAACCACCCTCGCAAGTCTCACCAGTTTCTTCTACAGCCAGACCTTGTGCAAACAGTTCCTCATAGAATTGTAGGAATGCTGGGTGCTCTATGATACTCAGCATATCAACGTAAGTCTTTGGCTGAGTATGCAATTGAAGTACTCGCTTGCGGTCATCCTCTTTGATACTCTGATAGTCTGGCTCTCGCCACATCAGTCTTAATCCACGTCCGATAATCTGCTCCAGCAGGATAGGAGCCTCAGAAGAGCGAAGCGGTACAATCACACATATATTGTTCACATCAAAGCCTTCACGCAACATCAGCACAGAGATAATCACCTTTGGCTTTTGGTATTTGTCGATGTCGAAGAGTTTTTTCTTGGTTTCCTTCCATTCCTCTTCCGACACCTCACCTTTGGCGTTGCTGTCAATGGTGACCACATCTTCCTGTGACAATCCATCTTCTAGCATCAACTGATTCACAAAGGGAGCGACTGACGTGTCCTCACAGATAACCAGCATCTTTGGATTCTTTTTCTCATCAAGTTTCGTGAAATCCTTTTCCAGTTTCTTCAACTTAGCCAAGCCTGCACGAAGCATCAGCCTTTGTCCATCGCTAAGGTCACAAACCCTGTTACGCTCATCGCGTACGGCTTTATAGTCCAAGTCCTTCAACTCTGTCAGTTCTTGCCTTCTGTCCAAAAGCAATGTCTTCACTAATCCCTTACGCATGGCTGTAGCCAAGTCGAAGTCAACGACGATATGAGGGAAGTAGCACTTTTGGGCCTTCTTACCAGAACCTCTTTGGTCGTATGGCGTAGCAGAGAAATCCACCTGGAAGAATTGCTCACCTTTCTTCTCAGCAATGACATTCAGTCCTTTCTGCCATTCCACTTCTTCAATCTCCCCATTACGTTTCAGTTCATGGATATGATGGGCCTCATCATTAATTACCATAATATCCTCCAAATCAGCAAGATATTCTAATTCCGAGCCTCGCAAATAACGACGATCCAGCATCCCCAAATCATTGCCAGCAGCCTTGCCAGGACGGATAGGCAACAACTGCTCAATAATCTCTGAGGGTGTCAACTCACCACTTTCATCAACTTCCTCTTCTTCTAATTGGTTTTCAAACAGATGCCAGTTCGTCAAAGCAATAAGTCCGTCACCTGTGGTCTTTCGTCCAATTCCCTCGTCTTTAGTCACAACATTGTTTTGGATAAATGAAAAAACCTCCTGTCGATAATGGACAGGTATAAACACCTCCTGATTCAAATAGAAGTCATTGGTCTCAATGTCTCGTTCCTCTTTGTCTCGCTGCATCCGTCCACAGAAGGCATCCAACAAACGGTCATATACAATCAAGCCTGGAGCCACTATCAAGAAGTTCTTGGTAAAACGTCCACTCTTCACATCTTCATGTCTAGCGTTCAGCATCTGCCAAAGCAACAGAGCATGCATCACCCATGTCTTACCTGTTCCCGTTGCCATCTTCACAGCATACTTGGGCATCTGGTATTTCTGCTGTTCCAAGGTTCCTAACTCCACTATGGGCATCAGGTCTGGTGTCAGTTGTTCGTAATACTCCAGCACATTCTTAGCGCCCATCACTTCATGCAAATACACAATATTCAGGATGGCCTGTCGCTGACCTGCATGGAAGTTCTGTTTCCGCTGTGAGCAGTATTCTTCCGAAAACCACCACTTCAACAAGTTCTGTGTCGTGGGAGTCACCCGTTCTAACAACTCTCCGCTTTCCCACGCAGCATTAACTGTCTCGCTCAGCCTCTTGGCCAGTTCCAAAGAGGCATTCATTCCGTTTGTAGCCATACCTATACCTCCATGATTACCTGACTTTCAAAACCAAACACATCCACAGCTTTAATGCATACCTGCCTGTGTTCCTTATGGGCCACCCTCAAACGAGTTTTGCTGACACAATGCAACGGGTCGTTGTCATTCTCCATATTCTCACGATAGTCCTGCCATGTAGAGCGGAAGGTCACTCCGTCATAGTCAGGATCGATACTCCAATATTCTATTAGCGACAGCGGATCACGCTCCAATACCTCCTGCAATTTCTCCTTATCCTTATCGTCAAGTGGGATGTTATCAGGTGACAGCAGCATGTAGTTCTCCAGTTCCACATCTATCTCGTCCTGCTCTCCTGCTGGTGTTACTACCAAAGGCTTTGCCACCAAATATTGCAATGATGAGAAACGCACGCTTCGGTCATCTATCAACTTTTTATAGCCTTTCTTGGCCAACTTATCCAATAAATCAGGAGGAATCACAAGCACTTCCACGTTGGAGCCTTCATATTTCTGAATGGCCTGCGAGATATCGAAAGCAAAGTTCCAACCCAATACAACCACCTTTTCCCAATCGCCGCCAAGCAGACTTGCCTTGGCCTCTACTGCTTTGCGAATCGTAGCGGCTGTTGTCAGACGATTGGGAGAATCTACCATTACTAACGTTCGCGTTCCTTTTATATATCCAAAGTTTCTGTCGTTAGTCTGCTCTGGTGTAAAGGGCAAAGCACCATAAAGGCCTAACACCACTTGACTCAAGTCACCCACATGCTTATAGCGTTTGTTATTCCGAAAGGCTTCCTTCTGGTAATCGCCAATACTCTGATAGAGGAAAGGTCTCACCTCTTGGTCTATGAATCTCTTACGCATAACCAAAGAAGCAGGCTTTCCAATATCACAGGTAATCCATCTCCTGCCTAAACGCTCGGCCACCGCCGCCGTCGTGCCGCTACCGCCGAAGAAGTCGCAAACGAGGTCGCCTTCGTTGGAAGAGGCTTTGATGATGCGCTCAAGAAGGGCTTCTGCTTTTTGTGTTGCATAACCTGTTTTTTCAACTCCCCTTAAAGCAGGAACTTCAATAAATGTTCCATTTGTATCATCGTAAATCTGATACGTATCTTCATTGTATAAGTTGTCAACCTTATTTTCCCAGACTTCAAAATACTGTATATTACCATTCTCATCTCTCACACGTGAGGCTTTTTTTGTAACAGGATCAAACACATGTCGACTTGCAATCCTTGGTTTATCTAATTTCGTGTATACTTCATTATAGGTATATTCTTTTGAGAACTTATCCTTTACATAATAATATATATCCTCTGTATTTTGATGGAACTTCTTAGATTTCGCTTTTAATCCAACTGCTGTATAATGTACTATTATCTCATTTTGAAAATTACTCTTTCCAAATATATCGTCAAGTATCAACTTTACATATGCTCCAACGTGCCAATCGATATGAACATAAATACTGCCCTTTGATGAAAGCATTTCTTTCATCAATAATAAACGAGGATATAACATTTGTAGATATGATATTGTTCCATCTTCCCAAGTGTCTGCATAGGCAAACTGTTCTAAGACAGTTGGTTTTTGAGAGATGTCCGCACCAGGTAATGTTATTGGTGTCCTATAATCTGCTTTCGAATCAAATGGTGGGTCAATATAAATAAGGTCAACCTTTCCACGAAGCGAGGGTAAGCCCGTTTGAGCATCACCAGCAAGTAGAGCCTGCATTGCTAAAAGGTTATCACCATAAATCAGACGATTCATCCATTCTCCATTACCTCCTGCCATATTAAATGCATTAGGAATCTGAGGCGTACTGCCCTTAAACAGCCCACTCACATCCTTACTCGGCAGCACCAATTCATTGGTCTGAAGCCCAATCTGCGTACCACCACTTAGGCGCTCCAATATCTGAGCAGCCTCTCGTCTGCCCTCGCTCACAATACGAGGCAGTTCTTCAATTAATGATTTAGCCATGTTAGCACTAATATTGTTTATTAATGCGTAGCCACCAAACAAATAGTTTCCTGCAAGCACCTTACTTGTGAACAGACACAAGAAGTGGACGAATCCCCGTCCAACGTTCAAGGTACTTGCAGGAAACCTAATACAGAAAACAGGAAAACGCCCACCATACCAGTAGGCGTCACCATTATTACCTGTATTGTTCTTTCCACCTGCAAGTTTCTGAACGTTTTGAATAATAGCCAACGCTAATGTTTAACCCTCAAAAGTCATACCGCCACCCTGCACTCAGGAATTCTGCCTTAACTTGCGTCGTTTACGACGATTGGCCGATACTTAATTGCAAAAGTACAAAAAAATAAAATAAAATCTCAAAAAAAACCTCACAAAACGACATCATATCCTTTTTTTTAGTTTTTTTGGGAGAAAAAGGCACTATTCTCACAAAAAAACACTATTTTTGCACAAGATTTTCAAAAATTCCAAAAACAAAGGACTAATGAGTACCTACACCTTTTCTATCAAAAATTATCATGCCATAGAGGATGCTCATATTACAATTGATGGCATCACCGTCCTGTCTGGTGAAAACGGATCTGGAAAAAGTACGCTTTCTCGCTGGTTATACTATATTGTAAAAGGAACAAATGAATATGAGAAATACATAGAATCTGATGCAGCATCAGATGTTATCGGAATCCTTGACAAAGTTCGTAGAGCTTCCATGATAATGGGTATTAGAAAGGCCATTGGATATGGCACCTATCATAAGATGACAGAAGAAATTATGTCTTCTGGAAGCATAGAAGCATATAAGGACAAGTTTGCAACTATTGTTGATAGTTTTATTCATTCATTAGGAGATTATTTTACTCACAAATATTCTTCTGATGATATTCGACGCTTAGCATCACTTTTTAACATTAACTTTAAAGATAAATATGCGACAGCGGAAATAGTGATAGAGATTGGAGAAAAACTATACGCAGATTACAATGCGATTGTAAACAATACTATATTACAAAAGAAGAAGAGAGACTCTGAGAGTCTTGGTCATGTAATTGCACATTTTGCAAGCAGCGGTGATGACAAAGTTGCGGATATACAATTTTTAGAAGATGGAGTGAATCTTTTAAACAAAAAAGAATTTAAAGCACCTTTAATTCTCAATAGAGCCATCTACTATGGCACTCAAAGAACTATTAATTCTTTAGATGATTATTCGGAATTTAACTCACTATTAAAAACGCCCATAGGAAACACACCAAATAATGCTCGTGCAGTAGAAATGCGTATGAGACAAATAATGAACGGATCTATCACATATGAAAAAAGTGATTTGGTACTGTTTAACGAGCCTGAATTACATTATCATAGAAATGATGGTCTTAATATTCCATTAAAACAAGCAGCAACAGGTCTTATCTCTTTTGCGTGCTTGTCTCGCTTACTAGAAAATGGTTATTTAACAAAAGATACTTTATTGATTATTGATGAACCAGAAGCCCATCTCCACCCACAATGGATTGTTGAATATGCAAGAACTCTTATTTTACTTCATAAGACTTTAGGAATGAAAATTCTTATATCCAGCCATAATCCTGATATGGTCTCTGCAGTGCAATCCATTGCAAAGAAAGAAAAAATAATAAATTCAACACATTTCTATTTAGCCCAACATTCCCATAATAACAAAATGCAATTTGTATATAAGGATTTAGGAACAGATATTGGAGAAATTTTTGAATCTTTTAATATAGCATTATCACGTATTCAAATGTATGGAGAATAATCAGAATCGTGTTTATTTAGAAGATATTGTACGGTATTGTCATGCAAATGACAAGTTAAAAAAGTATTTTCAGTCTTTTCTCAATAAAGATTATGAAGGGAAAAAGTATCAATTCGAGACAAGAATACTCTCTACACTCTGTTTAGACATAGATGATATGGAAACAGAACTGAACGGAGATAACAATAATACAATGGATCTTGCTATAGGTATCTCCAATTACAACGATATTAAACAAACTTATAATAATAAACGTCTATTACCTGTTGAACTGAAACTAAGATGCACGTCGATAAACGGAATAAAGAAACAAGAATTGATTAAAAAAGATCGTCATACCCGTGATTTATTGGTCTCATGCACTTTAGACAAAACAAGTGTTTTTATTTTCAATAAGGATGTGTCTTCCGTTGCTCGCAATGGAAAAGAGAGGTGGGCTAAAGAACCAAACTCTTCCTCCATCATAAATTGGGAAATATTAAATCCTTCTGAATTCAACAAATTTATAGGTTTTAAAGAAGATTTTCCTCATAAGACAATAACAGACCTAAAACTTGTTTCTAGCACTATTCGATCTCTATACAAAAAAAAGGATTATGAGGGATGTATAAATTATATTGAGCGAATGAAATACACTGCCGAGGAATTTAAAAATAAGTTCGAACTTTATGAATGTATCACTATTGCAAACTTGTTAGAGCAAGAATTAATATTCTTGTCTCAAAAAACACTTCCTGAAGAGATTTTAGAATACCTTGATATTCTTCGTAGTGATATAAAAGCCCTACATCATTAACTTTACAGTTTATTTGCCTATTTACTGATGAATACATGTTCCATCCACGATGCAGAGCTGATAGACACCATTATAAACAAAAGAACTCTCGAATATGAAACTGACGAGGTAAACACACCGTCAGGAATAATGTATATTTTACACAACATTCCTGATCCTTGTGCGTAAAGGTGCCAGTTCGATGGCACAGTTAGAGAAGAACCTACGGTGCATCAGTGTAGCCCCTTTCGATGAAGAACTATAAAAAGAAATCCCCAACCGCTTGGTTGGGGATTTCTTTATTACGGGATCTGTTACTTAATAAAATTGTGAGATACCAGCATCTTGGATGGGTCGAGGGCCTCATCAAGTTTCTCCTGCGTCATCAGACCCTTTTCGAGCACGATGTCATAGACAGAGCGGTTGGTCTCAAGGGCTTCCTTCGCCACCTTCGTCGAGGTCTTATAACCGATGTAGGGGTTCAGGGCCGTGACGATACCTATGGAGTTCTTCACCATCTCTAAGCAACGCTCCTTGTTGACGGTAATGCCAAGCACGCACTCCTCGGTAAGGGTCTCAATGGCATTCTTTAGCCAGATCAGACTCTCAAAGAGGGATTCGGTAATCACAGGCTCCATCACGTTGAGTTGCAACTGTCCAGCCTCAGCAGCAAAGCTGACGGTGGTGTCGTTACCAATCACCTTAAAGCAAACCTGGTTCACCACCTCAGGAATCACAGGATTCACCTTACCTGGCATGATTGAAGAACCAGGAGCCTTCGGCGGCAGGTTGATCTCATTGAGACCACAACGAGGACCAGAGGCCATCAGACGGAGGTCATTACAGATTTTGGAGAGTTTCACGGCCACACGTTTCAGGGCGGAAGAATAGCTGACGTATGCACCCGTATCAGGCGTTGCCTCCACGAGGTCGGTAGCCGAGACAAAGGCCTCTCCTGTGAGCTTCGACAGGTTGGCTGCACAGAGTTTGGCGAAGCCAGGAACAGCATTCAGACCAGTACCAATGGCGGTACCACCCATGTTGATCTCATGCAACAACTTCACGTTGCGCTCGAGGTTCAGAATCTCCTCCTCGAGGTTGTTGGCATAGGCGTTGAACTCCTGTCCGCTGGTCATGGGCACGGCATCCTGCAACTGGGTACGTCCCATCTTGATGCAGTCCTTGAACTCGTCACCCTTGTAGCGGAAGGCACTGATCAGACCCGTGAGGGCACCTATCAGACTCTTGTTCATGCGAATCAAGGCCAGACGGATGGTCGTGGGATACACGTCGTTGGTACTCTGACCACAGTTACAGTGGTCATTGGGGTAGCAATACTGGTAGTCGCCCTTCTCATGACCCATGATCTCAAGGGCACGGTTGGCAATCACCTCATTGGCATTCATATTGACACTGGTACCAGCGCCACCCTGCATCATGTCGATAGGGAAATTATCGTGCCACTTGCCGTCGATCAGTTCACGGCAGGCCTGAGCGATTGCACCTGCGATTTCGTCGTTAATCACACCGAGGGTGTGGTTGGTCTCCACAGCCGCCAGTTTCACGTAAGCAATGGCGATGATGAAGTCGTGATACATCGACATCGTCTTGCGGGAGATGTGATAGTTATTGATGCCGCGCTGCGTCTGTACGCCGTATAATGCGTCGGCGGGTACTTTGAGTTCACCTAAGAGGTCGGACTCTACTCTGAATTTCTGATCTGCCATAACGATTGTATTTTACTATTTGACTATTTACTATTTTACTATTGATTAGAACATCGGTAACTGCCAGATGTAGCCCAATGAGATGCGGTTGGTGCTATAGTCGTCGAAGCCGCAGGCCTTTCCCCTGTCAGTATAACTATAGTGGCGACCCACATAGGTGAGGAAGAAGTGCAGGTTGCTGTTCTTCAAAGGATAGTACTCGATACCTGCGAGATAGCCTAAGGCCGTGCGGTACTTGCCTTTTTCGATGGCACCATTGGCCTTGGAGAGTCCTTCGTTCTCATACATACCCTTGACAAAGACGTTCCATTGTGGGTTGAAACGGTACTGTGCCTTCAAGACCAGCGAGAGGTATTCTGCATCGTTTAGATGACCACCCTGAGGATTGTTGCCTACGATACCTGAGACAATGCCTTCGCGGTCAATGCCCTCACGCATATACATCACATCGAAGAAGGCATCGAAATTATTGAGGGTGACCTCGTTGCCCAAAGCAATGTAATGGCTCTGGTAGCCCTTAGCCTGACTCATGATAGAGTAACTCCAACGCGTCTTGAACACACCACCGAAATCACCGTTCCAGTTGACGGTGTAAAGCAGAGGCACCTTCGACTGCTCATAGCCATCGCCATACATGTCGCTCATGCTGGCACTGCGGCTGTCGAGTATCTGCAACTGCAACTGATGGGCGGGTGCGAGTTGGAACTGGAAGTTAGCACCAGTGAGGAAGTTGCTCATGTAATCCACCATGTCTGAGTATTCGTAGATCTCTATGGGATTGAGGTCGAACTCCATACCACCATAGGCTGCGCATTGCTTACCGAGGAACATAGAGAAGTTGTCGCTGGCCTTGACGCCGATGCCTGCCACGTCGATAGACGATGAGGGCATGTTGTCGATGCCGTCGGGAGCGGGAGTGTTGTTACGGTTCAGACGCTGGCGCCAGCGGAAAGAGAAGGTGTCGTTGATGTTTCCCTTTGCCTCGATACGGATCTGTCGCATGTTGAACTTCGCATTCTGGAACTCTCCGTCGCCCTGATTGACATCGAAACTATTGTTGAGGTTGAGCAGGAAATGGAAGTTGTCCTGTTTCTTCTCTATCTTCGTGACTTTCTCGAACAGCGATTGCTCACCAGCGGAAGCATCCTTGTCCTGCTGTGCCATCGTTGTTAAGGGCACGAATAGCAGGGCTAATAATATGATCTTCTTCATAGACTTTTATTGTTAAAGGTGATAGATAATATGCTTGTTCCCGATTAGTATATTGAGAAGTATTCCTGGATCTTCTTCCAGTCATGGGTCTTGGTCAGGGCGAGCATGAGGAGTACACGGGCCTTCTGGGGATTAAGGGTCAGGGCAGCCACGAACTCATACTTCTCGTCATCTACCTCACCATTCAGACAGGTAGGACCCGTCGGACAACGGCTGGAGCGTACGACGAGAATACCCTTCTCGCGAGCCTTCAGGGCGACATCAAACACATCCTTGTAGAAGTTTCCATCACCCACACCAGCCAGTACGATACCGTCGAAGTCGGCATCAACGAATGCCTGGAAGGGCAGCGGAGAGCAATTGGCATAGCCATAGACAATACCCACCTGCGGGAGTTTCTCCAGACCAGTCACGTCGAACTCGCTCTTCGTAGTGTGGAGGTTGTCGATCGAACGGTTGTAGATGGCCTCACCATTATAGACATAGCCCACCTTGCCGTAGTTGGCAGCCTGGAAAGTGGCCACGTCGGTGGTGTGCATCTTGATGATTTCCTTGGCATCGAGCAGCATGTTGTTCATGCAGCACATCACGCCACGACCCTTTGAGTTGGGACTGGCAGCAGCAGCCACACCAGCATAGAGATTTCCAGGACCATCGGCACTAATCGCTGTCGAAGAACGCATGGAACCAACGAGGATGACAGGTTTATCACTCTTCACCGTCAGGTTCAGGAAGTAGGCGGTCTCTTCCATCGTGTCAGTGCCGTGAGTGACGACTACACCATCATAGTCTTCTTCGTTCAACAACTGGTTGATGCGCTGGGCAAGTTTCAGCCATACCTGGTCGTTCATATCCTGAGAACCGATGTTCACAAGTTGCTCGCCTGTGATATCAGCCAAATAGAGCATCTGGGGCACGGCGTCGATCAAAGTCTGTACGCCCACCTGACCTGCAGTGTATGCAGAAGAAGTAGAAGAAGCGCTCACACCGGCGATGGTGCCACCAGTAGCGATGATACGGATTTTTGGTTTTGCGACAATGTTCACGGAAACCAACAGTGCTAAAAGCACCAATACATTACGCATTGTTTTCATAAGCTTGAAAGTTTTTAGTGAGTAAATATTAATATAAGAAAGTTATAATTAAGTAGCCAATGCCAATACTGACAAAGGTAGTAATGAAACCAGACAACTGGAACGAGTGATTAAGTACGTATTTACCTATGCGGGTGGTACCTGTCGTGTCGAAGTTGATGGCAGCCACCTCCGTCGGATAGTTGGGGATGAAGAAGTAGCCGTTCACGGCAGGGAACATGGCGACGAGTGCCAACGGTGAGATGCCAAGTCCGATACCCAGCGGGAAGAGCGTGCGCACAGTAGCAGCCTGTGAGAAGAGCATAATGCTCATGATAAACAGCGCCACAGAGAAAAGGAACGGATACTCAGTGACAATTTCAGCAATGTGACTCTTGAAAAATTCCAAGTTGCCGTTGAAGAACGTGTCGCCCATCCAGGCAATACCAAAGATACTGATCATGGCATTCATACCGGCACTGAAGATATTGCCGCTGACGGCCTTTTTCACATTGGCTTTACCCACGATGAGGATCAGGGCAGCAATCGACATCATCAGGATCTCGATAGTCTCTGGCATGGAGAGCATCTTGGTAACACCATCCACCTCGTATGACGGCCGCAGGGAAGGTGCACTGCCGAAGATCACTACGAGAACCACGCCCAACAGGAATGCCAACACGGCACGCTTGGCGTGAGGGGCGGGTTTCTGTGTCATCTGTTCCATCGCCTTGGTCTCTGCCTCTGGATTAATGAGACCTTCCTTGACGCGACGCTGGTACTCAGGATCATCTTCGAGTTCCTTGCCGACGCGGTTTTGTACGAACGAGGAGACAAGGATGGCGATCAGTGAGGCAGGGATACAGACGAGCAGGATATCTTTCAGTTCGATGCCCTGTCCGCCCAACAGGTCGGTACTGATGACGGCAGCCGTAGCAGCCGACATCGGCGAGCCAGTGATACCAAGCGAGGCGGCAATCGTGGCCACCGTCATCGGACGTTCCGGACGGATCTTCGAATTCTTCGCAATCTCCGAGATAATCGGCAACAGCGAGTAAGACGTGTGGGCTGTGCCTGCTACCAAACAGAATAACCATGTGGTGAGCGGCCCATAATAAGTAATGTGTGTCGGATGCTTACGCAGGAACTTCGCAGCCAAGCCCACGAGGTAGTCAAGACCTCCTGCTGCCTGTAACGCTGCCGTAGCCGTGATAACCGACGCGATGATCAACATCACGTCGATGGGCACCTTGCCAGGATGCATACCGAAGATGAAGACAAGGATAAATACGCCTACCATACCGTAGATTCCCAGTCCGATGCCTCCTACTCTCGCACCAATAAAGATCAATGCAAGGACAATAAAAAGTTGAAATAATACCAATAAAGTAACCATAGGCTTTTAGCGTTAAATTGTTTCTGGGGGCAAAGATATGAAGTTATTTTCATATAGGACTTACAAAAAAAGAACATATTTTTGTAAATTACGAAACATAAGTTTGGAAGATTGCATTTTTTTTCTTATATTTGCGCTCACTATAGTGCTATTACTACATGCCGCGACCTGATATTTTCAACCTGGAGGAGTTTGCAGAAACAAATCAGATTAAGGACATCTATGGCTCTGCTGTTGTCTGCCTTTCGGCTGACAACGAGATATTACATACCTTAAAAAACCCTGCTACTCTGAGCAGTTTCTACGCTATCACGCTGATGGTCAATGGATGGCAGGAATACATGGTTAATAGTCTCCTGTTAAAACTCAACAAGCACGATTTGTTCATCAGCCTGCCCTATACCAATTACGTGTTCAAGGGATGTTCGACTGAGGAGTCGTCTATACACTTGTTGGTTGACAAGAACTATTTCGAAGACCTTATCAGCCAAAACGAGCAATTGGCTGGTTATACACCCATGGAAATTTTCAGCACTTTCCCCGTGCTACATCTTGGTGAGGCCAAGGCTGCGGAATTCTACGATGTGTTCCGCAATATCCAAAAAACCATTGTCCTGCCTCACCTCTATAAAACAGAAATGATCAAGTATCAACTTAACATCTGTCTGCTGATGATGGTAGAACTGATATCCGGCCTGGAGATCAACACCCATGACCTTAAGCATAAAGACAATATCCTGAAGATCTTCCTACATCAGGCCTCGCGCCATTTCCGCAAAGAGCGCCAGTTGCAGTATTATGCCGATCTACTGAATATTTCACCCACCTATCTGTCGCGAACAATCAAAGAACTGACTGGCAATACCGTATTGGGATACCTCTCCAATTTCTTACTTAATGAAATCTGTATCCAGTTGAAGACCACTGACAAAACCATCAGTGAGATTGCTTTCGACCTTAACTTCAGCGACCAGTCGGCTCTTACCAATTTCTTTCGTTCAAGGGTGGGCATGACCCCTCTGTCCTATCGCAAGCATCATATCAATTCAGATCAACAACCGACATGGTAGAAGAACCGAACTTTGAATACAAGTACGACCTCGCATATAAGAAGTCATTTGCGGCAAGACTCAGTTTCAGAATCATGGGGATTGCAGCAGGAGTATTCTTGGTGGCCGTCATCCTGTTCTTCTATTTTATGGGCGATGACATGACACGACCACTAACTCGCCAGATTTTGAAATACGGTTCTGTTGTTTTCATTATCGGCCTTACGTCGCTGTTTATCTTTTGCACACAGGCCATTTACCAGATGGTAAAACCACTTAAGCAGTTTACCGATTCTGTCATGTCCATCGCGAAGGGTAACCTTGACGCGTCGTTGCCAGAAATCCATACGGAGGACGAACTTCTGCAGTTGCGGAAATCGTTCGAGTATATGCAAAACTCCCTGAAACAGCATATCGAGGACCTGAAAATCACAACTGCAAGCAGAGAACGACTTCAAAGTGAACTGACCATTGCTCACGACATACAGATGGGGATGTTAACCACAGTATTCCCCGAGCGTGACGATTTAGACCTTTTTGCGTCGATGAGTCCTGCCAAGGAGGTGGGAGGTGATCTTTACGATTATATCATAGAGGGCGAAGAAGTCTCCTTTATTATAGGAGATGTGGCAGGAAAAGGTGTGCCGGCATCGCTCTATATGGCAGTAACACGAACGCTGTTCCGAAATCTGGCAGGTAACTATCAAAGTGCAGCCAACATCATGCGCCAGATGAATCAGGCCATCGCGTCGGCAAACGATTCCATGGTATTTGTGACGGCCTTCATCGGTGTACTCGACCTGCGTACTCACCACCTTACATATTGTAATGCCGCACATAATACCCCTGCCCTGATTACAGCCGATGGCAAATGCCAACTGCTGGATGTAGATACCAACCTGCCTATCGGCATCGATCAACACTATCGTTATGAAGAACAGCAGATAGATTTTCCTGAAAACACGGCACTACTGCTTTATACCGACGGACTGACCGAGGCGATGTATATATCAGAAGATGGCAGCAGGAAACTGTTCGGTGAAGACAGGCTGCTTCATGACCTTGAAAAGAACAAACAGGCTTCGGCCATTGAGGTGATAGACTATCTGAAACAGCACGTCAGTGTGTTTGCCGACGGTACTGTACAAGGCGATGATCTGACGCTGCTCTTTATGCGACATGGAGCGAGCCAGAAGAACAACTCGACAGCTCCGAGGCGCATCATCATGAAGAATGAGATGACAGAGGTGAGCCGTATGCGAGGATTCTTCCACTCCGTCTGTCGTGAACACAACATCGATGATGATACCTTTAAGACACTTAATCTGGCCATTGAGGAGTGGGTGGCAAATGTTATCAACTACGCCTATCCAAAAGGAATCCGAGGTCATGTCGAACTGACAGCAAAGGTGAAGGATGGTGTGTTAACACTGGTGATCAGAGATCACGGCACACCTTTCGACCCCACGCTCCAGCCTGATGCTGATGTGGATGCAGAACTCGATAAGCGCCAGATTGGAGGTCTGGGCATACATCTTGTAAAGACCATTATGGACTCGATGCACTATGAGCGTTCTGTTGATGGATACAATGTTCTCACACTGACAAAGAATATTAGATAATATAAATGTTGCTTTATGGACTCGATCGTTTTTGGGGGATTTAACCTCTATGCATGGATTACGATAGCCACCGTGCTGTCGATGTTCACCGTACTGTTGTTCACAAAGTTGCGTGCCGACCTTGTCTTCTTAAGTGCCATGGGCATCCTCTTCGTCACGGGAGTGCTGAATGCCAAAGAAGCCTTCTCTGGATTCAGTTCAACATCGGTAGTCATCATTGGTGTCCTGTTCGTGGTGGTAGCAGGACTGACGCATACTGGTGTGCTACAGTGGATCGTAAAACATCTGCTGGGACAACCAAAAAGCTACTCAAAGGCTGTGATTCGATTGATGCTGCCTGTAGCCGCCTTAAGTTCCTTCCTCAGCAACACCACCGTTGTTGCACTCTTTGTAGGCATCGTCAAGATGTGGTCGAAGAAACTGAACATCTCGCCATCAAAACTATTAATCCCACTGAGTTATGCCTCAGGCATGGGTGGTGTTTGTACATTGATAGGAACACCGCCAAACCTGATTATCTCTGGTCTCTATGCCGATAACACCGGAACAGCCATGAATGTGCTGGCAACCACCATTCCTGGTTTGTTCTGTCTCTTCGTCGGCGTACTCTCCATCATTGCCATGCGCAAACTGCTCCCTGACCGCAAGGCACCAGAGACTGCTTTCGAGTCAACCTCTGATTACACCGTTGAATTGATGGTTCCATCTGACAACATGCATATTGGCGAGACGATAGAAGAAGCAGGACTGACAAATGTAAATGGTGGGAGTTTGATAGAGATTGTCCACTATGACGATATCACTTCGCCAGTACCGGCAGATGAACTCATCATGGGTGGCGACCGTCTGGTTTTCGCAGGACAAATTGACGAGATCCTCGACCTCAAGAAGAGTCATGGTTTTGTGAATGCCGACCACCATGTTTTCACGATGAGCGAAGTCTCAGGCGACCGTCAACTCCGTACCGCTTACGTTACCTTTGGCAGTAGTCTTATCAATACAAAAATAGGCAACTCTTCGTTCGAGCAAGATAATAATATGGTTCTTGTGGCTGTCGCTCGTCGTGGCAATCGCATCGACCAGCCGCCTCACGAGGTGGTATTACAGGCTGGTGACACATTACTTTTCGAATGTCCGCCCAATGTCAATATTCATACAGAACGTTTAACGTCGCAACTGCAGTTCTTCGACTCTGCCCAGGTTCCTAATATCGGTAAGAAGACGTTCATCTCAACGACGATCATGATTCTGATGGTTGTGCTGTCGGCTCTCAATATCATCCCGTTGCTGCAGTGTGCCTTCATTGCTGCCATGGCCATGCTGATATTCCGCTGCTGTAATGTAGATCAGGCCATGAAAGCCATTAACTGGGAGATCTTGATGGTGTTTGCCGGCTCGGTTGTATTGGGGGTTGCCATCCAAAAGACAGGCATCGCCGAGCGACTTGCCTTTGGTATTCTCGACGTATGCGGCACCAATCCTATCGTAGTGATGACGGCCATCTGCTTTGTCGGTACCTTCATTACCGAGTTTATCTCTAATACAGCTGCAGGTGCCATGTTCTTCCCTATCATGTACCAGGCTGCCGAGAAACTAGGCTATGAGCCATATCCATTCCTCATTGCCCTGATGGTAAGTGTGAGTTCAAGTTTTGCCACCCCGATTGGTTCGCCTACCCACATGCTGGTATATGGTCCTGGCGGCTACCGCTTCAGCGACTTCATGCGTATCGGCTTATTAATGAACCTCATTATACTTGCCGCAAACATTTTCATTATAAATATCATCTATCCACTAACCCCATTACAATAAAACCCTTAGCAATATGAATATCGAGATTAAAGAACAAAATGGTTCCTTTATAGGAATACTTTCTGGCTGGATTGATACAGCAGTAGCAACACAATTCTTAGAGGACATGAAGCCTCTGATGGATCATGCCGATAAGAGTATCGAATTAAACTGTGCCCAACTGGAATACATTTGCAGTTTAGGGCTACGCGGACTGCTGCAACTAAATAAAGAGAGTGCTGCAAAGGGCGGCACTCTTATACTGACTCATGTCGAGGGAGAAATCCAGAAGATTCTCACCATGACCGGATTTATCAAACTGTTTGATATCCGGTAATACTTCTGTAAGCTTTCAGGGCCTTTATTAACATGTCATTTTCCTCCTTGGTCTGTGCCGTCACCCGGAAACAATGGTTGTCGAGTCCGCGGAAATTAGAAGCGTCACGGATCAGGATGCCATACGTATCGATGAGCCATTTCTTCAGTTCCGTCGTATCGGCGAAGTCTATGTTCACCAGCATGAAGTTAGTACCCGTATCCATCACCATCAGTCCCTCAATGGCCGACAGTTCCTCCCTCAATCGTTGGGTTTCAGCAAGATAAGCCTCCAAGTCGGGAATCATCTTCGGGTCATGCTCTATCAGGAACTTTCCTGCCTCTATGGCCATGGCGTTCACCGTCCAAGGCTGACGGAGGTTACGCAGACGGTCGATAATGATGGGTGAACTGAAGATATAACCCAGTCGCAGACCGGGAATGCAGTATTTCTTCGACAGAGAATGGATCAGCATCACGTTATAGCAATCGGCCATCTCCCGTGGTTCCAGAGTCGGACTCAACGTATAGTCGGCATACGACTGATCCACGACATGAAGATATCGGGGATTCTTGCGGATGAGATGGTTTACCAAACTCTTTAGCAAGACGTTACCCGTCGGATTATTGGGGTTGCAAATCCAATAAATGCGGTCTTCAGGCAGAAGTTCCAGTTCATTGGTGGAATCGTAGGATATCAGATGGCCGAAAGCCTTACAGGCATCCTCATACTCATTGAACGTTGGCTGCGGAATGACGGAAGCCCAACCCTTGTAGAGTTGCGCAATGAGATAGATGGCTTCATTGGCACCGTTGGTCACCATCACAGTATTCTCGGGCACACCCAGATGATCAGCCAACAACTGCTCCAGTTCTTGCGGCTGGGGTTCTGGGTAATGGCTCACCACATCGAAGTGCGCCATGAGATGCTCCTTCAAAGCAGAGAGGTCAGCCCCACTATAGACATTGGAGCTGAAGTTCATCTTGATCTTGTCGCCGTAGCGATACGCATCGTCACCGTGTCCGTATATCATTCGTCTTTAGTTATTACAGGCAATCCTGATAGTCAGCGTCTCCGGGTCAAAGGTTATTCCTTCTCTCTGGATGAACCGTCCCAGAACACCCTCACGGGCCAGTTGCCGAGGTGATCCGATAGCCACCTCTTCCCCACAGGTCATCAGCCAAATGGTGTCGGCCAACTGCAAGGCCAGTTCCACGTCATGGGTCGAGAGGAAAATCGTCTTTCCTGCCGTGCGGCTGATACGACGGAGCAACTGTAGCACCTCCACCTTACTGGGATAGTCGAGGAAGGCTGTCGGCTCGTCAAGATAGATCACAGGCGTTTGCTGTGCCAGTGCCTTGGCAATCATCACCTTCTGTCGCTCACCGTCGCTCAGTGTGTGTACCATCCGACGACTCAATGCGTCGATACCCACAAGGGCAATGGCCTCATCCACGATCTGCAGGTCTTCCTTCGAATAGGTACCCCAGAATCCCGTGTAGGGCGAACGTCCGAGACTAACCAACTCGCGTACCGTCATATTCCTCACGTCGGGCTTTTCCGTCAGTACCACACCGATACGGCGACTCAGTTCCTTATCGGTATAGGTGGAGAGTTCGCACCCTTCGATGAAGATCTCTCCCGCCGTCTTCGGCTGGAAGGCTGAGAGCGTACGCAGCAACGTGGATTTACCAACACCATTGGCACCCAACAGACATGTCAACTCCCCGCTGCGGATGGCTCCGTTGATATGCTCGGCCACACTTCTTACACCGTGCTTTGTCTGATAGCCGATGCCCAGATCTCTGAGTTGTATCGTCTCTCCTTCCATCTTCCTGCTGCAAAGATAAGAAAAATTCTCTATCGTTGGTTATTTTTCGGCAACTTTTTTTCTGACAATCTTATAAAGACGTTCTGCCTTCTTCTCCAAGATACCCTTGGGAACCAGTTCATCCATAAAGTAATAGGTGCCCCAGTAGTTGGGTGCAGAGAGGATATAGGCATCCCCCTCGAGGAAGTCTGAAGACAGACTGTCGATATAATTGATGATCCGTTGGTTGTCCGTGATAGGACTGTCCAGCACAATACGCCAGAAGTGGAGGTCGCGCTGCGGATTGGAGAGCGTGAACCGGTAGGTCTCAGGCATATTCTCCAACTGTTTGAAATGATAGTTCTCCGTCATGTACTCAAAGGAGATGGGAGCCGAAGAACCATATTCCAGCGTCAAGATATTCGAGGTGGGCACTGTGTCGATGAAGGCTTTCTGTTGCTTCCGCCACTCGCCTGTCATCTGTTTATAAAGATGGATGTACCAGGAATAGAACAGATGACCTGTCAGCAGCATATTCTCATCACCCGTCGCCAGTTCGTAGCCTGCGCCCAACCCCACGGAGTAAAACGTGTCTCCCCGCTCCGTCTCGTAGAAAGGCACCACGACACCGGCCTTGGTCAACGGATTCTCATAGATCCACGGCATATTCAGATTGCCCTTCCTCACGGAGACTACCATAAAGAGCACGATGGCCACGATGACAGCCCACTTCATGACAGGACGGTGGCGCAACACCTCCTTCAACCATGTCAACGCACGAGCACCGGCAATGATGACGAAAGGTGCGATATAAAGGAAATGCTTCGAGGCATTACCGAAAGAGGCAAAGATATAATGTGTCAACAGGATGGGGAACAGCACTAAGAACAGTTCCTTCCAATACTTCCTGACCACTATGACACCGACACCAAGGGGCAACAGCACAACATAAGCCAGAGAATAGAATCCCAAGATGGCGGCGAAGCGCTCGGAGGCAGTGATGATCCCACTCCACTTCTGATAGGCACCAAACGTGTTCAGGGCCTCGGCGTTCATCAGCCAGAAGAAGAAAAGACACACGACACTCACTGTCACACCATAGGTTGCCGAGATGCCAATAGCCCTTTTCCACGACTTCCCGTCAAAGATCAGCAACGGTAGGATGGCTGGACATATAGTGACAACATCTATCCTGAACAAGACTGCCACACACAATAATATACCCGCCAGCAGGTAACGATCCTTACTGATCAGGATCATGGCCCAGATAAAACAGGCTGCTGCGGGGATAGCCGTATTGGCATACATGGCGATGGCATACATCTCCGGCAGGAGCATGGCAGCAATCAGGATCCACGTCTTCGAGAGTTGGGTGATATGGCGGGCAAACGAGATACAGCCTAACAGAAAGACGATACTGAGTACTGCCGACAGAAAACAATAAGTCTGCTCGCAGGTGAAAAACGGCAGCACATGTTTCAGGGCTACGAGCAATACCGTCATCAGGGGCTGCATCCTATATTCGTACGAATAGACTGGTGGCAGCGACCAGCCCTCGCGATACATCACATCACAACCGAGGGTAATCTCCTGACCGTCGAACTCATAACACCGCAGAGGGAATATGCCGATACACATCCACAGGACAAAAAGCGTCAATAAGACGGAATAGGGATTCTTCTTGACGAATGTCCAGACTGCTGTAAATACTTGATTCATGATGATTGTCTTTTATGAAATTCCTAACAAATGGGTCATCAGGATCTTCACACCAATGACCACTAAAATGATGCCACCTAACAGTTCCGGCTTCAGACGGCGCGTGATACTCTTACCAAAACGGGTACCCAGGATATAGCCCAGGATGCTGAAGAGGAAAGAGACGATACCGATGATGACCAAGGGAATCGTCAACTGTGACAATTGGTGATAACCCGTACAGGCAAAGGAGATGCCAATGGCCAGGGCGTCGATGCTCGTGGCGACTGCCAACAACATTTGTGTGCGCAGGCGTTGCGGGTCAAACGTGTGCTTCTCTTCTTCATCAAACGACTCCTTGATCATCTTACCACCGATAAAGGCCAACAGGGCGAAGGCGATCCAGTGGTCGATAAACTCCAGATGCTCACTGAAACGACTCGTGGCAATCCAACCGATCAGCGGCATCAAAGCCTGAAAGGCCCCGAAGAGGAAAGCCAGCCGGAAGACCCCTAAGCCCTCCTTGGAAAAAAGGGGGAACCTATTGGACAGGATCACGCCACTGACAATGGATACCGTAAAGCAATCCATCGCCAAAGCTACAGCCAACAACCAGATATCCAGAAGGTTCATATCCTATTTGTTTGTCTATTTCTTATACTTTGGCTGCAAAATAACAACTTTTTTTTGAGATAACCAAATTTTTCCGTATCTTTGCAGCAGCATTACATTAATAACTAAAGGCAATTTTATGAAGAAACTATTCTTTTTCGCTTTACTCACGGCCTGTGTCCAAACGACGATGGCCGAACAGGTGACCATTGAGACCAAGAACACGACGATGGTGCTCAACGTCGATCAAGGGAAACAACCCCAGTACGTGTATTACGGTGCCAGACTGAGTGACACCGATCTGCAGCACCTCCAGTCTTCCGCCGTCTTCGGACGTATGGACGCCTATCCCGCCTATGGCATGAACTGCCCCGCAGAGGCCGCCATTGCCATGACCCATGCCGATGGTAACATGTCAACAGAACTCTTGGCCACTGGTTCCGTGACCCAGGAAGGCATGATCACCCGTATCTGGATGAAAGATCCTGTGTATCCCATCACTGTGGCCCTCTGCTACATGCCCCGTATCGAGGAGGACATCATCGAGACCTGGACGGAGATCCAGAACGGTGAGGCCAAGCCCGTCACCCTGACGCAGTTTGCCTCCATCTGTCTGCCTATCCGTCGGGGTGATGTTTGGCTATCCCATTTCTATGGCTCCTGGGCCAACGAAGCCCGCCTTGTGGAAGAGCCCATCCTACCTGGTGAGAAGGTCATCAAAAATAAAGACGGTACGCGCAACTCCCATACCGACCATGCCGAGGTGATGTTCTCCCTCGACGGTAAGGGACGCGAGAACAACGGCGATGTCATCGGTGCGGCCCTCTGCTACAGCGGTAACTTCCAACTGAAGATCGACACAGATGACACCGAGTTCCACTACTTCTTCGCAGGCATTAACCCTGACAACTCCGAATATCACCTGAAGAAGGGCGAGTATTTCGTCACGCCGAAGGTGGCCCTGAGTTTCTCAAAATGCGGACTCTCTGGCGTCTCCCGTAATTTCCACAAGTGGGGCCGCAAATATATGCTGGCCCATGGCGACAAGGAACGTAAGATCCTGCTCAACTCCTGGGAGGGTGTCTATTTCGACATCAACCAGAAAGGAATGGATCAGATGATGGGTGACATCGCCTCAATGGGCGGCGAACTCTTCGTGATGGATGACGGCTGGTTTGGCGACAAATATCCCCGCAAGGTCGATAACTCCTCACTGGGTGACTGGGTGGTTGATAAGAACAAACTGCCTGAAGGTATCGAGGGCCTGTTGCGTGATGCGAAGAAGCACGGCATCAAGTTCGGTATCTGGATCGAACCTGAGATGGCCAACACCGTCAGCGAACTCTACGAGGCTCATCCCGACTGGATCGTCAAGGCACCCAAGCGCGAGCCCGTGTTAGGTCGTGGCGGCACACAGGTGGTACTCGACATGAGCAATCCCAAGGTGCAGGACTTCGTGTTCTCAATCGTCGATAACCTCATGACCAAGTACCCGGAAATCGACTATATCAAGTGGGATGCCAACATGCCCATCCTGAACCACGGTTCTCAGTATCTGACGATGAACGACCAGAGCCATCTTAACATAGAGTACCACCGTGGTCTGGAGAAGACCTGCCAGCGTATCCGTGACAAATACCCCGACCTCACCATCCAGGCCTGCGCCTCTGGTGGCGGACGTGCCAACTGGGGTGTGCTGCCCTACTTCGACGAGTTCTGGGTTTCCGACAATACCGACGCCCTCCAGCGCATCTACATGCAGTGGGGCACCAGCTACTTCTTCCCCGCCATCGCCATGGCTTCGCATATCTCTGCCACACCTAACCACACCGTCTTCCGCACCACGGCCATGAAATACCGCATTGACGTGGCCATGAGCGGTCGTCTGGGTATGGAGATCCAGCCGAAGAACATGACTGATGACGAAAAGGCTCTCTGCCGCAACGCCATCAAGGAGTATAAGCAGATCCGTCCTGTCGTGCAGTTTGGCGATCTCTACCGCCTCGTCTCGCCCTACGACAAAAAAGGTCTGGCCTCACTGATGTATGTGAACGATGCCAAGGACAAGAGTGTCTTCTTCTGGTGGAAGACCGAGTCGTTCCAGAACGAGCACTTGCCCCGTGTCAAGATGGCAGGACTGGATGCCAACAAGATGTATAAGGTACACGAACTGAACCGCATCGACCTGAAGCCGATGGATGTCGAGGGCAAATCCTTCTCAGGCGCCTACCTGATGAATCACGGTCTGGAGATTCCTTACCGTAACGAGCCCGAACACTCAAAGAAAAACGACTGGAGCAGCCGCGTCCTTCTCCTCGAAGCCGAATAACTCACTGGGGACGGTTCTCTCTGAGTTCTACTGCGAGACTAGC
>ERZ809472.73-NODE-73-length-27643-cov-9.160613_pt1 | contig 27643 bp, 48 predicted proteins | sample MGYA00521274_ERZ809472 | MGnify/ENA primary metagenome ERZ809472 (study PRJEB31581, sample SAMEA3312791) | metagenome | study: EMG produced TPA metagenomics assembly of the PRJEB8939 data set (Metagenomic analyses of Rumen microbiomes reveals... | reverse complement strand
GACTTCGATGCAGTAATGACAGGAGTATGCCCTGCTTCCCCTCGCTGTCCCGGGATGCCCGGATCACCTTTCTCTCCCCGTTCCCCCGGATCACCCTTCTCACCTTTGAGGACTTTCGGTATCTGCCCCTGTGGCTCTGACAATCTGCCGTACTCCTGCAGGTTCAGCTTAATCTTAGCCATTTCCATCACCTCTTTCCGTCTCCATTGGGATGATCTCGAAGCTGTGGATGTTGGTAATGTGCTGACCGAACGATGTGTCGAATCCGCCTATCTCTCTCTCGCAGTAGATATCATAGTAATACTTACCAATGGGGACGCTCGCAGTATCCTCGTTCCGTATCTGCCAGACAAGTTCATCCCCGACCTGAACTATCGTTCCTTCGAACACCAGTTCGCCACTCGGAAGAGGTGCTGTCCTGACCTGTATTCTCAGGTCAAGACTGGCTAATCTGGATACGTACCCAAGAACCACAGGGTAATCATCCCCCTGCGTGATCCTGATATTATTGTCCTTAATCTCTATCATCTTTATCCTCTTCCCACGCTCTTGCGACACCGAACGCCGCTCCAAGCGCACATATTACAGCAAGCACGGTGATAAACGCTCTCATGTTACGCCTCCTGAGATAACTGCTTGACGATCTGGTTCGCTCCAGTCGATGCAAGCCCCGAAGCGATGCCCACAGCCAAAGCGTTAAGGATATCGTGCGCCGGGAAATCGGGGATGGTATACATGCCGACCACGCCAAGCACAGCACCGACCGCTCCAACAATAACGGGTATCCATTTGTCAACCTTCCCGGATGCCTTGCATCCCATTCCCACTAAGTAGCAGATGACGATAATGGCGGCGACTGTTGCAACGATACTTTCTCTCATATTCATGCTCCTTTCTCAAGGTCATCCAAGCGGTGATTGGCGACCTTCATTTTTTCATCCAGAAGAGTTGACTGCTCTTCCAATTTATAAGTTCTCTCTACAATGTTGTTGTGCAGGTCAACTTTCTTCTCAAGTTGCTCCAAGCGGTACGATATAAGCATGATATTCGCTTCATGCTTTTTGTCGCTTTCAATCCTCTGATAATGGTTGTTTATCAGGCAGACGATTAGGGATGCCGCCGCAGAAAGTATACTTGCCACAAGTGCTGTATTCATTGGGGTCACCTCCTAACCGTTTAACGCTTCGTAGCGGATGTATGCAATACTCAAATATGCAGTCCCTGTCTGCTGTGATGATGATACATTTCTTAGCGCATACACAGTAGTACTTCCTGACTGCCCTGCTGACAAACTTCGTGTGACTACACTGCTGTTGCCTGTCGTGAAACCGTATGGTGCTAAAACCGCATACCCTGATGGAGTGCTTATCCCTAAGTTGTCACCAGTTATATTCAAATTGGCGTTGGCGGCGACTGTATAATCGTAATGGTAAGTTACTCTCTTGATCAGCGGTGATGATGTAGACGGCATGACCATCCTCTGAATATTGCTGACTGTCGCCCCAGATGTCGCAAGAGTCGCTCGGATAGTCCAGATTGAACCACCTGCTTCTGACATGCCGATGAAGTCGAACGAGTCGCTTGACGTGCGGCTTACCACGCCTCTGAACGTACCTGCGATGCGGTTGTTGCTGATGGCATTCGCAACAGCAGTCGCCATGTGGAAGACGGCAGGCTGACCAGTAGGAAGTCGTGTTAGTCGGTCGTATAAGCCCGCATACGTGGTAGTGTAGCTGAGAAGTGAATCCATGTCGGCTAAGTATGCCTTCACCCATACTCTCCATGTGTCATAGTATCTTCTCAGATACACGGCGTTCGTAAACGCACCGTTCATGCTGTAGTTCGGGCAGATGGCGATCTGCATCAGGTTGTTAGTTCCCACATACCCAGCTTTCATCACGATTAGTTTAAACCCTGCATTGGAAACTGGCGCATTCGTCAGGGTTGCCGTCCTTGTGCCGTTAGGAGAGTAATACACGCCCTCAGTCATGTAACTGTTCAGATTGGCGTTGGCAGGGATCTCTTTCCCATTGCTGTATATTGCAGACTTTTTCTTCAGCGTATTGAATGCCTTGCCAATCGCATCCTTGATCAATTCTTGTGTAGTCATCCGTTCTCCTCAATACATCGCATCAATTTCATCCTGCGTGAGATACGATTCATCCATCAGTGACGTGATCCCTTCGATCACGCCGAAAGTATGTGAGTTGTTCGCAGGGTTGAGGAAGTCTATTGTGCGCTTGATCAGTCGGTAGTTCCCGTTGATATTGGCGGCAGGATATCTTATCGTGTACACGCCTCCCAACTGCACCCTCTTGGATGCGCTTGCAGTAAGCTGTATCTTGATACCGTGCGAGTCTGTAATCTGCTTGTTGTATGTTTCCTGCGATTTTTGCACAAGCGTTGACGCTGTCTTTATATCGTCAAATGTCTGCACAAGGGTGGTATTTTCTTTCGCAATGTAGTCGATATTCGTATCAGTAGTCGTATATTCGCCGCTCACAGGATTGCCCGTGCTCTCGTTGATCATTCCATACGACACGACATGGCGATATCTGCTGTCTATGTCCTCCTCATGTGACGCTGACAGTATGTCTGCCGGGACAAGCAATCCGTCTACTTCGGTTGGCTGTTCCCTGACGATTAGGTATCGGTCATACCCATCGAACAGGATCAGCGGCTCAAGTTTTCTGAGGTCGATAACCTTCCTGAGAGCGTCATATGTAGTCGCCGTATCCTGCGCACTCCTTACAACTGTGTATCCAAGATCCATGTAGTATTGGACTGCGAAGTACAGCATGGACTTCCTGTCGACTTTGGCGTTGTGCCGTGCCGTAAAATACACACCAAACGCTTCACGATCCATTGCCGTAGTCTCATAAGGGTCAATGTACACGAATGACAGATCTGCAAGTTCGCCGTCCAACACGACTTCAATGCATCCTTCGTCCTCGGTAATCTTCTGCACCCTGCCACGCCATCCAGACATCTCCAGTACATCCATCTCCCATATGGGGAAGAAGTCCTCCGGATAGAATGTCGAACCCTCCTGACCATCAGCGTTCTGCTTGTGCCGTAAGCTGAAGAAACTTGGGTTCGCAACGCCTGTCGGATTTGGGAAATTCTCGTTCGTGTGCTTATAGTATGACTTCAGATACGGGCTTTTCACTTCGACCAGATTTGTCAAATCCAAAATCTCTCGGCATGACTTCGGCAGTGTAAGCGTCATCTGCCCTGCCCGTCTGTATTCCTGCGTAATCTGCGCTCCGTATATCTGCTCATTCCCATGCGTTGTGATTGTGCTCGGCTGTGTATGACCGTTCACACGTCCATCGCCGTTGTACAGATACCGTACTATTGTTTCAGCGGTCGATGGCTTAATGGAATATGTGTCTGCACGGGATGCGGTACTGTTCTCATATTTCACAATCCGTATAAACTCGTTCATTACAACCACCCACCTATGTATTTCAGTGTGTACATCATTTTTCCGCTATTGACCTTAAGCGTGAGCGTCACTTCATGGGTTGAGTCAGGGAATGTACTTGCCTTCTTGTGGAAGTCGTACTTTCCAGTTCCGTTTTCTTCCGTGTAAATGACGATACCTGATGTATCGACCGGAAAGTATATCTGCGCAGATCCTGACGGGGGAGCATATGGACTCAGGTCGATTGTCTCGGTGACATTCATGAGCGTTCCGTCATCAGGTGGATAGTAGTATGGCTTCTCCTCCCACGGAGAACTTGTTGTGCGTCTGAAGAAGTAGCCATTATTAATGCGCTGATACTTGATCGTCAGCGTTGGGTACGCCGCATTCTCCAGATACACTTCAAGATACGGCACAGACGGTTTTCTTGTGATCGGCAGGTGATATGTCGCCGTGGTTGTAGTGCTGTTCACCTGCGCTTCATGCTCGTATATATATGTGCTTGTGTCATACCAGTATGGCTCGAGATTATACCCGAGCGTCACATATTCGCCGCTTTCTGCCGACCTTACCTCTTCAACCGTGATCCGTCCAAGATAATAGTTCGTGTCGCCGTTTATGTACACCTTCATCTGGTTGCCGTGCAGATAGTTCACGATGTCGTTAATCAGCGTGAGGTGGTCATACTGCGGTACGAACTTGAATGTCCATCTCCCACGGCGATTTTCGTACATCAGTCCATTGGCATCAGAAATGTCATTCTCCCCCATCTGAGCCTGACTGCTGATGTAATTCTCTTTGAATACGGGCGGATTGGCAATGATACGAGTCAGAGGAACAAGATGCCAGTCAGACAACGTGTCCCTGCTGTCTGCCATCTGCGTCCAGTTCCTGCCATGCTCTGCGAAAGGATACGCAAGTTCAAATGTAATATGTTCATTGATCATCAGATACCCCTCCTGTATGAGGACATTGATCCACCAAGTCGCCTGTCTATCCTTCCGACAAGCGTTCCGTCATCCAGTACAATCTCCTTGCTCGAGTTGCTGACTATCTCAGGCAGGTACTCAGCAAGCAGGTTGTACAGCTTGTCCGTTGCGCCACCGCCAGATACCGCCGCCCTGATGTCATTCATCAGGCTGTCATGACCGTACAGCATCTCGTCAGTGGTTTCTCCTGCTCCGAACAGCGTTGCTCCCCGGAACATGTACGGCGTGTTGGATGCCTTGGCATTCCACTCGACCTCGTATGGGTCATAGTAGTATTTGCTCTTATTGCCGCCAGTGAAGAAGTTCTTGATGCCTCCTGCAAAGCCCTTGACCTTGTCCCACACTGCGGTCACCGTGTCAGCGATGCCGCTGAAGATATTAGCCGCTTTCTCGAAAATGCCGTCAAGTAACTGAGACCAGTTCTCTTTGAAATTGGATACCGTTGTCCTAATCGAGTTGAACACACTCAGGACAGTGTCAAAGATGCTCTCGAACACTCTCCAGAATTTCTTTTTCGTCTTGTCAAGAAGATCCCGGATGTTGTCAATCGTCCGCTTGAAGATTTTGTCGTATATCTCATGTATGTTAGCGAATGCGTCACTCACATGTGTGGTGATTGCCGACCAGACATTGGCGAATGTCTGCCGCACATTAGTCAGTGCCTCTCCGATGGTCATCAGCAGAGGTGCGAAAATCGTCTGATATAGCCCAGACATCTTGTCCATTGCACCGCTTACCACAGTTACGATGCCCTGCCAGATATCAATGAATACATTCTGGAGTGATCCTAATGCGTTGGATATCCCTGTGAATACTGCACTAAGGACATTATCCCAAACATACTTTATCGAAGCGAATGCTTCGGATACGATTGACTTGATGTTGGCGAATATGTTCTGGAAAGTATTGGCAAGACGGGATATCCCATCACCGATATGACTGATCACAGGGCTGAGGATATTCTCCCACAATCCCTTAATGCCGCTGATTGCAATCTCCACAGCCTTCTTGATGCCGTTCCACGCTTTCTCGACAATCAGCTTTAGCTTCTCAACGAGATTGCCAACGCCCTCCTTCATCTTGCTCCATGCTTCAACGACTTTTTCTTTCATCCGCAGTGCGGTTGCTTTTATTTCGTCCCAATGGTCAATGATCAGCTTAACTGCGGCGATGATTCCTGCGATGATTGCGCCGCCTATTAAGAATGGAGCGGCGGCTGTCGCCAAGCTTCCGATTGATGCTATAAGACCGCCACCACCGACAATACCGGGTATGACCGTTCCTCCAACGAAGGTCATCACAGCACCGATGCCCTTGAGGATTGCTCCTGCGCCTGTTATGATCTTGCCGCCGATAATAAGGACAGGTGCGAGTGCCGCTACAGCCGCTCCGACCTGCACAATCATCTTCTTCGTGCCTTCGTCCAGACCGTTGAGTCTGTCGATGATACCCGTTGCGAACTCTGCAATATCACGGAGTGTCGGCATCATTGTCTCTCCAAGTGATATCTGCAATCCTTCGACCGCTGAACTCAGCCTGTCCATATCGCCTGTCAAGTTATCTCGCATGATGCTCGACATCTTATCAGCCTGACCATTGTATCCGTCTGTGGCATCCGAAGAATGCTCAACAGCATCGGTCAACTGATTGAAGTCCTCCTCAGTTGCGTTGACGATTGCCATCAGCCCTGACATACCGTACTTACCTGCCAACATTGCGGCAAGCTGTACCTTGTGAGCGTCTGATGCATTGTTCAATCCTGATGTCAATTCTGCAAGGCGTGCGTCATACTCTTCTTCGGTGATTGCTCCAGACTCATATTCGCCAGAAAGGGCATACAGAGCTTCTTTCTGTTCGTCCGTCATGTCCTTCAGCTGGCCAAACTCAGACCGCAGATCCACCATCACCTGTCCAAGTGACTTCGTGCTTCCGTCAGCATTCGTCAGGCTGAACCCAAGTTCATCCATTGCCGCCTGCATCTGTGTGGTTGGCTTCGACATATTGGTAAGGATTGATCTGAGTGACGTACCTGCTTGAGATGCCTTGATGCCTGAGTTCGCCATCAGTCCAAGGGCAACGGCTGTATCTTTAGACGCTTGCTCTGCGCCGCCTGCGGCATTTGCGAACAGTGTTCCTACAATCGGAGCGGCGTATTTGAACGACTCACCCAACATGCCGACATTGGTATTGGCGTTCGTGGATGCCGCCGCAAGTACATCGGCGAACCCTCCTGCATCATCCGCAGTCAGTCCAAATGCAGTCAGGGCATCCGTCACGATATCCGAAGTTGTGGCAAGATCCTCACCAGATGCAGTCGCAAGATTCAGCACCGGACCGATGCCTGCAATCATCTCCTCAGACTTCCATCCTGCCATGCCCATGTAAGAGAACGCATCCGCAACCTGTGTTGCTGTGTACTCAGTGGAGCGTCCCCACTCTTTGGCAGTATCTCTCAGAGAGACAAGGTCATTCCCCGTTGCCCCTGATATAGCCGCCACATTCGACATTGACTTGTCGAAGTTGGCTGTAGCGTCTATCGTACTTCTGCCGAAGTCCTGTACGGCACGGGATGCAGGTTGGAACTTGTATCCTACATTCTCAACCTTCTGTCCCACGCTTGTCAGCTTATTTCCTGCAGACATCAGCTTGTTTCCGCTGTCTTCGACACCCTTGCTGAATGCTGATGCTTTTTCTTTCGCCTGACGCAATCCGCTCTCAAATTGCTCTGAGTTGAGCGTAAGGCGAGCCTGTAATGTAAACAGATCCATATCTTATCCTTCTGACATAGCGTCAAGCTTCTTGCGCATGTTGGCTATGATATCATCCGCACTTTCTGTGCATTTTGGTCTTTTCTGGATGCGGTCGTAATACCGCTCACTTGCTCCAGATATGAATTTGAGGGTGTCGGTAACATAGACACGATAACCAACATCCCTCAACTCCTCTTCAAGTTTTGCGTTCATGTAACGCAAAAACGACCTTATGCAATTCCTGTTTCCTCGGTATTCTCCGTAGCAGAGCCAGAAGGTGCGGATTCTGTCATCTGATTCTGCGATGAAAAAACCTCATTGAAAAGCGGTGAGTCAATGATCTCCTGTACATCTCGGATAAGTCCGACCGCATCGAACTGGTATGTATCCGGGGTCTCTCCGTGGATGGCACACACAAGATTGACAAGTGCATCCCTGTGCTCCTTCATCGCATACACGATGGCATACATCACAGGCTTTCCGGACTTCCACTTGGCGACAAATTTCTTGTCCCCGATGATATCCATAGCATGTTCCATGATATTCGCCAGAAGATCGATTGCATCACCATTCTTGTACTGTGTAATATCGATCATGTCTTTCTCCCCCTCTTAATTCTTACGGTTCTGTCTGGTTTGTCTGTTCTGTCTGTTCTGTCTCAGCAGATGCGCTATAGAATACCATCGGCACTACTTTCTGCGCAGAAAGCGACACATGTCCGGTGATTGTCACAGAAGTCTGCCCCTTGCCGTTCTTGGTGGTCTGCAGACTGAACCCGTCAGTTGATAACGCATTTTTCAGCTGTACAGCTACCATGCCGCCGTCTGCCTTATCACCAACCCACCAGATGTCGGTGAAGTCTGTCTGTTCAAGATCCATCCGGGGAACGATTTTTGTTGAGTCCGTACCGTCAATGTCTGCGCATCCCAATGCCATCTTGATCAACTCCGGGGATGTGCCAAGAGCAGTCGTGGAGATGGAGCAATTCCATGAATCCAAATGTTTCAGTTCTTTCATGTTGACCGGAACATTGTCAACGTCATCTCCAAGATCGCTGAACTGGGGCTGACACACAATGTTCACGCCGCCTGTGGTTGCTGTGATCAGTGCCTCGTCTGCAGGGGCGGCAGGATTAGCAGGATTGAATGTCTTCAGAAGTACACCTGCATCCAACTGCATGTCCTCGAAGGTTGACTGAGGGATCACTGTGAATTTTCCCATTTTTCTTCTCCTTTACTTTGGATCTGCAATATAAAATCTAATCGGGGCATCCGTGGGACTTGCAAGAGGTGAAAAGCCCTTGAACTCGAATGTCATCCGACCTTTGCTTTTTTTGGCTGTTTGTATTACCGCACCGCTCATTGATAATGCGTTCCTGAGTTCTACAGCAACAAGTCCACCGTCTGCCCTGTCTCCAACCCACCAGATGGCTGTTTTGTAATCTGACAAATTCAGAGTCGCTCTTGGGGTTATAATCTTATACCCCGTTGGACTGGATAATGTATATGCGCTCAACGCTCTCTCAATCGTATCGACCGTGAACCTGATGCATGTGGTCGTGAGTTTACACTCCCATCCTATGAGTTTCTGAAACTCCTTGATGTTCACACAATATTCGATGTCCTCGCATTGATCAGCGTATATGGGTACACATGATACATTCACGCCGCCTGTAGTTGCGCATATAATCTCATAGTCTTGGATATTCGGCGTTCTGGGGTTGAAGTTGCTCAGCAGTATCCCTGCTTCTAACTCAAGGCTGTTGAACGCATCCTGCGGCACTATATTGAATCTTCCCATACAGCCCCCCCTAATTCGTCAGGAACTCTGCCATCACATTGATTACTATGCGCCGCACATCGGGGTCTGGATCTGCCATACGCTGTGAGAAAGGAGCGCCTTTCGTGAAGTACGCTCTGCCGCCATTCACCTTGAACGCAGGAATATCTGAATGCGTAACGGCTTCTTCTATCTCCTTCGCCTTCTGCGTGATGGCATCCCATGACGGTGATCTGTAAAAAAGTGACCCTGTCAGCAGTACGACATCTCCAATGCTCCCTGTGGACACGTTGTATGTGATATATGGCGTTTCTGCGTCATCGGGTACTGTATTCTCGTCATATGCAGGAAGATCGAATGATGACCAGAATGCATGTATGACCTGCGCCTTATCCATCGGACTTCAACCCCCACTCTTCAGCGGTCACCTGCCGCATATTCAGCGTTGCGCTTTTGGGTGTATACGAATCATCGCCGTCAGATGTCACTCTGAACACTTTGCCATCACTTAATCGCTTGAATACTTCGTGATACTCAAGCGTCATCTCTTTCCCTGTGGTCACCGTGTACAGACTTCTCACGCCTTCAGCATCTGCCCGTCTTGCCTCAATGGATGTATCGAAGGTGATCGCCGCATCGAATGTGACAGAACTCTCTGTCCATGTGTCAATCTTGCCCCCGTACCCGTCTGGCTGTGATACCTTGTTGAGCATCACACATTCTTCCATTGCATCGTGTAATAGGGACATCAGATTTTCCTCCATATCTTCAAGCGTTCTTCAAATTGCGTCTCCCATGTGACGCTCCCTGCGCCTTTCCCGGATGCGGAACTGCCTTTGCTGTAAGAGTATCCCCCGAATGATTCGGACTGATACGGGCTGAGTGCATCCAAGCCGTACTTGGCTTGCCAGTCTTCAATTTCACTGGCAAGCCTTACGACTTGGGGAGGTAGTGACATGATCCAGACTTCGCCAGTGAATGTCTCTGGCGTAAGATAATCGTCTATGTTGTGTACGCCGTCATTCTGAAGGCTTCCCGTGATACGATAATACTGAGCATTCCCAATATCCAGTCCGTCAATACTGCCGTTCGTGATGGTGAAAGTACCGCTGTACATAGGCAGGAATGTTCCATCTTCACGCCGATTGAAATAATTCCTAAGATATTGGCATACCTCTGTCAGCATCATTTTCTCCTTCGTTTCGGCTTTTCAACAGCTTCTTCTATAAGTGGCTCTCCGATCCTATTTGACGATGATGCCAGAACTTTCACCCGTTCTTCGTCCACTTCAATACCGTCACGGGGGTACTTATCCCCCACACGGTATATATGCTCATTGTCATGCAGGTCAGAGAAGTCACGCCTGACGATATAACCCATCTTATGCCGCCGCTGTCACGGTACGGGTGTAATAGGTCTTTCCAACTGCAGGAGTGGTATCCGTGGTGCGGAAGTACTTGTTGGAAGCGTCCTTCTCATACCACATTTCTGCCGCAGGATTTTTGCCTGTCGTGGTTTCTACAGCTGTAAATGTCTCAGTCCCTACATCAACAATTCCGATGCCGTCAAGGTACTCAGCCCACAGGGTCAGACCCATGATTGCGAATGCCTCGCCGACTGCAGTACCATAGTTGCCGTTCACATGGAATCCGATCAGGTTGGTTTCACCCTGCACAGTGTAGTTAAGCCCCAGACGAGCAAAATCACTGTCGCCCGGATCGACATAGTACAGGTCAATGTTCTCGACCGGGATTGCGATCACACGTCCTCTCGGAACATCAGGCTCGGACAGCAGGAAAAGCGTGCCATATCCCATGAAGTTCTGGATGTACGAAAGTCCGAATGCGGTCTGTACGGTCACGTCAGCCGCTCCAAGATAGTCGTACAGATCAAGAACGTTCGCAAAGCCGACAACATTGGTTACTGTCCTGCGCATCTTCTGGAACTTATCCAGAACAATGCCCTTCGCTTTTGCGAGTGCCGCCTGCCATGAGGTTGCCGCTCCGGTCAGTGCGCCCGTATTGGCGAAGGTATAGAAGCGTGTGAGAACAGTGTTCTGAAGTTCATTCCGGAACTCCTCATCTGTCTTCTCAACCGCTACTTCTGCGCCGTACTTATTTACGGCTTCAATTGATACTGCCTTCGCATATTTCTCGATTGTGATGTCATCATATGCCACTTCTGTGACAGTTGCTTTGCTGTAGGGGATCTCCTCACCCTCTCCAACAGCACCGCTCTGGAGAGTGACTGCCGCCACAAACGAACGCAGACGTGTTCCCGGTGCTTTCCTGATGGGACGCATGATCCCAAGGATGTTCCGCAGGGCTTCCCAGTTCTTCCCGAATACGGTAACAAAATCCTGCTCTCTTGCAGTAACATTGATATCGTTCTGTGTAGTGATATTACTTTTTGCCATTTCTTTCTCCTCATTCTTCAGACATGAGTTGCGCAAGTGCTTTCTGCCGCTCGTTGGCATCCATCACAAATCTGCCCTTGTCATCTGTCTTGTAGATGTCTTCACGAGACAGCTTTTTCCCGGCATTATCCGGTGGTGTTGATGTCTTTGCGCCCTCCTGCCGTGTGGTAGTTATAAAGTCTTCCCATTCTTCTTTGATGCCGCTGATCAAACTGTCCTTGTCTTTGACATCCCCGTTCTCATCAAACTCAATGCCGTCAACATCAGACACCTTCAATACCGCATCAATACGCTTGTCGGATACTCCTGCCTCTTTGAGCAGTGCTCTGTATGCGCTGTTCTTTCTGGCTTTTGTCTCCTTCTCGGTGACTGTCTTCTTGTACTCCGCATATTCTTCCTTCAATGCGTTGTACTTCACCTCGTAAGCGTTTTTGCCGCCGTCCTTTGCGGCTTCCTGTAGCTTCTCAAGTTCCTTCTGTACTCCGGGCAACTTCTCAGCGTCACCCTTGTACTTGGCAATCTCGTCTTTCAGTCCGTCCACCGTCTCGGCGTGCGCCTGAATGATTTCATCCACTTTGTCCTGCTCAATTCCCAGAGCAGATAAATACTTGCGGCTTAACGCCATGTGATCCTCCTTTTCTTCGGGGATTTGCTCCCGATCCTTCGGGTAATAAAAAAGAGCCAATGCGCTGTTACACGCACTGGCTCATATTGCCCTTTACCGCTCCCGTCTTGGAACGGTGCTGTATTGGATTTTCCGTTTCTCCTCCATGATCAATACGCCGTCTTTGTTCCTCTGGACAACCGCTTTATCCCCTTTCTTTAGGATCATTTCGATTGCCTCGACTGCCTGATCAGTCAGATACATATTTCCACCTCGATATTAACATCATATCCATGATTTTGTAAAGTCATTTACCACGCAACTTGTCCTCGACCATGCGCTTGTACTCATCCTGATGCGGTATCACAGCGTCACGCAGGAAATGTATTGGCTTTATTCCCTTGGTTCTGTGATAAACGCCTTTCTCATCTTTGTAAACCCACGGGTCTTTTCTGCCCTTCCCGTTGGATGCGTGTATACCAGTACCCAGTTCATTGTATATGGCATACTCGATGTTAGTTCCAACATATACTGTATCACCGTGTACTTCATGGGTAACGCTGTTTCGCATCGTCCCGGTATCGACTCGCCCTGCCTTCGTGATGTTGTCCTTGGCGTATCCTTCTGCTTGCTTCCCGATGTCCTCAAGTGCTCTGTCTATCGCATCAACCAACAATCCTTTCACTTGCGATATGTTGTCTTGGATCTGGATGTCAATTTTGTACTCTTTTGCCACTGCCTCCCTCCTTCCACTCTTCGTATGTCATTGACCCAAGCTTGGGGGAATATGTGATTTTTTCTCTCGGATACTTCACATCACCTGATGACATACTGCATCGGCAATTCCATACCATCTCTGGAGCGGCATCTGGATCTCCGGGAAACATGATCGTGTATCCGTCTGCCTCGAAAGGCTCATTCACCGGGACTGTCTGCCCGTCCAACTCCCTGTGCGCATGTCTTGTACGGTCATCAAGCGTAGCCTCCCACACCTTTTCTATCTCTGCGCCTTCTTCAACAGCCTCTTCGTATGTCGCAAGTCTCCCGGCATTTTGTGCGCCTGTAATGGCTGTACGGGCATATCTTACAGCTTGCTTGTAGTTCGCCTGTGTGACCTGCATCAGACGCTTCGCCGCTTCTCCTACGCTCTCACCTTGCAGGATGGATTGCAGTATGGCTGACTGTACCTTTTGCTTGTTCCATTTCAAGTCAGGGTTTTTCTTGATTGCCTCTGCCATCTTCTTTCCGGGGTCAGGCAGTAGCTTGGGATTGTCCCTCAACAATCGGTCAACGGTTGCTCTGTCATACAGCGTGAATGATATGGATGCGCTCAGCTTCTTTTCTATGTCGTACACAGCATAATTGCGGTTAAGCGCATATACTTCCTTCTGTGTCTCCCGGTACATCTCACGGGCGTGCAAATTGGCGTTGTGGTAGTCCTGCGCTATCCTGTCACGCATATCAACCCATCTCTGTCCAACTCCCATCTTTCGCCCGATGAACTCTTGGTATTCCTCAAGGCTGATCTGTCCTTCACGTAGTGCTTCAAGTTTGGCATCTGCATCTGCGGCGAACTGGGCGAAGTAGTCGTTGACCTTGCGCACCAGATCACGATGCGCCTTCTTGTACTCCCTTGCTATTCGCTTCTCAAGTTCGGCAAGCATCTTGTCTGTGATCACATGCGCCTCATCCATTATTCTGTCTCCTCAAGGTTGCCCATGTTCTCCAAATTCTCAGCGGTCATCTGCCGCAGGAGTTCTTCTGCCTTGTCCCCGTCACCTAACAGCGTCAGGATCTTGCGTGTCACATAGTCCTCCGGGAGATATACAGCCGCCACTGTAATATTTGTGATCTCTTCGGATGTATTGACCATGACCGACCGTGTGAATGTGGGATTGTCCTCAATCCCTGCGATAGCAAGTATCCCACGGATAAATGCCAGTATGCAATATTCGTACTGATCAGCTTTGTTGTTCAGTGGCTCATACGCCGCCTTAATCTGTGTTGCCGTGATCGCTCCTGCGGCAATCTCATCTGTATCAAGTGCCATATAGTCCCGGTACATGTCTTTTCTTAAACGGTCAAGGATTGCTTCCCTTGCATTGTACGGGATATCCAACGTATGCGCCTGTACCTGCTCCCCGTCATCAACGCTTGCCGCTCTTACTGTCTTCATGCGCTCAACGAACTGCGCAAGGTCAATGTCATCCATGCCCCCTGCATTGGCAATAGTCCAATATACCTGTGAACAGTCATCCAGATCGTTGCAGAAACCGCTCTTGATAAGGTCATAAGCATCAATCTGCTCCCTCAGTCCAACAATCTCACTCTGGTGGTAAGGATTGCCCCACAGCGGCACGATAGGGAATGTTGGGTAATTCTCCCCATCGAATATCTGCACTCCATCTGCTTCGGAGTATGCGACCTGTACTTTGTATGTCCTCTTGTCCTGCAGGATGCGCCCTGTTCCGCCTTCCCAGATATAATCTGTGTATCCATCCAGCTCGTACAGTGTAGCACGAAGCGGCTTATCATCCGTAATCTGCCAGAAGCGTACACCTGCCATCAATGCGCCGTTCTCCTCATCGTACAGAGGAGCGAACTCAAGAACGGAAAAGACCTCAACGTGATCCATGTTGTAGAAGCCGAAGGAAACAGCACCGACAAGAGCGTCCTTTCCTGCTTCCTGCAGTCTGGTGTCGAAGTCTTCGCCAAGCTTGGCGGCTGTACTTTCCTGCTCCCATGTCACGCCGTTGCCAAGCAAGTATTGATTCTGCTGAGTGACGAAGCGGTTGAAGAAGTTGCTTGATATCTTGTAATTAGCTGACCAGTTGTCCGGGACAGCCTTGCCGCTTAATGTGTAAAGCATCTTCTGGTATTTGGTAATGGTTGTATTCTGCCTGCGTGCATAGTCATTTGCGATCTTCGCTGTTCTGTACAGGTTGGATTGCTTATGATCGCTGATCACTTTACTCACAAACTCTATAAGATCCCCTTCCTGCACAGACATCAGGTCATTATAAGTTACCATTTTTCCTCCTTTACATGAGTACTGAGTACCTGTCTTTTCTCTTTGGTACTGCTATCCTTGCCGTCTTAACGAAGTACCGCATATCATCCATGCAGTTATGAACCACAAGCCCTCCGTTTATAGCAAAGTTGTGATTGTCGTCCACTTCCATGTTGTAAACGTCATCTGGGGTATCCTCTTCTATGCTGACAATCCTTACAGTATTTGATTTTTTGATATTTGTTGTCATAGAACTCCGTTCCACATGACTCACACACTTTTAGCACATTGTCCTTTTTTTGCGACCTTCTAAATGCTGATTTGCATTTATTGGAGCAAAATGTGTTCTGACCTTCGCCGTAAATATGCCTTGTTGTAAACTCAGCCCCACAGCAAGTGCATTTATATGCTCTCAGTGTGCGCTTTTCCATGTTCTCTTTTCCGTGTTGAGAATGCCATTCAGCCCCGTCCGCAGATCTGTGCCATTCTTTTGCCGCTGGTGTGGCGTTTCTAATTACATTGTCTCTCCTTCTCTTTCTGTCCTCATCTGTCAGATTTCTGCCATGCACTATTGCGTGTCTTTTCATGCTTAGCAGTTCAAGGTTCTCGATTTCGTTGTTGAGTTTATTTCCGTCCTTATGGTGAATATGACTCCCGTGCGGAACTTCCCCGTATGCTTTTTCCCATACATACACATGCAGTCGCTTTCTTTTGTTGCCAATCAACTTGCTTGATAAGAAATACCCTGTCTTTTTATCTCTTCTAAATTTGTAGCCATCAACCTGTGCTGTCAAATAGTTATCTGAATATATAATCATAGTTGTCCCTCCTATGATTATATAGTATCTTATTTAGTCCAATATGTCTATTATATTATCCTTGTTTGTGAGCATGTCTGCTGGCTTATATCCGTTTCCCGTTAGTATAGGGTGATCGCCCGTGCATTTAATAACTCGACCGTCCTCTAATGTGATTTTATATATTTTTTGTTTATGTGCAGTCATTCTCACATGATGAAATGGTTTGAGTTCCTTTTCTCTTGTGTCAAAGTTGTAACTCCATACAAGCCCTTTCTTTCCAACAAGGTTTTTAATCGGCACAGAGCCTTTGTCTGTTTCGACAAGCATATCTCCAGTTAAACAGTGGTCATCCACCTTGACAGGCTTATCCTCTCCTGCAGTGTCATCCCATACATATCCCTGCACCTCCTTCTTCCAGTTGGCGCAATCAGGTGATATCTTGATCAGTCCCTTCTTCATTGCCGTTGCTGTTTCCCTGATGCCGTCCGACACAGCATTATCTGCCTGTATCACACGATAACGACCACGCTTTTTGAGGAGTGTGATGAAAGATGCCGCAGACGGGTCGATGTAGGTTTTTATTCTTTCAAGCTCTGCCGTGAATGCATCCAGATCATCCGCATACTCTTCATCTGTTTTCTGCATGCCCGTGTCTCGACCTGAGTAGTAGTATTCCTTCACCCGATACCATACGCCGCCATACAATCCCCATAAGCCTGCAGAAAATGCGTTCTGTGTACCATAGTCGATTGACAGTCTGTATTCCTGTGCTTCACCCTCTGGCGGCTGTTCTATGGCGTCCTGATACATTGGGTATATGAGACCTTCAGCAAGCGTCCACTCGCCCTTGATGTATCTGCCGTAATAGACCGTGCCCTCGTACTCCCTGCAGAGATTGTCAACGAACTCTTTCGGCAGGAAGGGATTGTCGAAGATGGTGTACTTCTGCAGGTACAGGTCAATGTCAGGTCGGTCAATGAACCCCTTCAGCCAGTGACCGGGATGCTCCGGGTTACACGCTCCGTCAAACCGTGAGTATGGCTTGTCAAGACGTGACTGAAGCATATAGAACACTTCCGGGTTCCACTTGGCTATTTCATCCCCGTAGCAGTACTTCACGCTCATGCCCTGTATCTTCGCCACCTGCGTGATCTTCTCAGCCCCAAGGCAGTACACAGGCACTCCGCAGACAATAGCGATATTACGGTTATTGATCACCCCTGCCGCCGCCTCGCCGTACTGCTCACGCATGGGCTGAAGGACGTTGCGCTCGATCGTCTCCTTGCTGACCCCGAGGAACAGGTTAAGCCCCGGCTCATCAGCAAGCGTCATCAACCTGTCCGGGATCGTGTGGACGATGTCAACGAAGGACTTGCCGGAACGCACCGCACCGATCTTCAAGTTCCATCTGGCATTGGCGTTCAAGATATATTCATTCTGTTTCCTGCTCAGATTGTACCCTTGCATTGTTCTTGTTCGCCTCCAGAATCTCTCTCAGCAGCTCCAGTGCATCCTTGTTCGGCTCCGGCTGATCCTGACCCACGGCTCGCATGATCGTCTCGAGCGCCCTGATTGCCGCAGCTCCGTTCTTCGGGTTCTCTGCGATGTCAAGGGCAGACTTGACGAGCCGTTCTGCGTGCGTGCCCTTGCCTTTGACTTCGACATCGAGCGCCAGAGCGAACAGCTTGCGGAGGTCAGATTTGCGTCTTCTGGCCTCGCCGGAGGCCTTGCCACCGAGCCTCTGGATCTCTCGTTGTTCTTTCGTTGGTCGGTCTGCGATATTTACTAAGTTCTGATCATTCATTTAGCACCACCTGTTTTGCTTGTGAATGCTCCTGTTATCGTCAATTATCTCTCGTTTTCTCTTAAATGCTCTCATATTCTCACAATATCACAATTTTTCGCAGACGTAAAGAGAAGCACGGTCATCCGTGCCCCTCATCCCCTTGTACCAGATCGTCCTCGTGTACCTTGATCACGATGTCCCGGCAGTCGATCGTCACCCAGCCACCGGCGACCGTGATGTCTGCCGTCCTGATTGTCGCACCGTCCGTCCTGGGATCGCATATCAATACCTGTGCCGTCATAACCCCTCCTTACTTGTACTTCGACCAACACCACACGCACCAACATATCGTGACCGTTGCGCAGATGACCACAACACAGCCGAATATGCATTCAGTAATCCCCATGATGGTCACCCATGCTCATTATCACAAGTGTCGTGATCGCCAACACAATCCCTACTAAGATACCGCCAAAGAATGTCATATAATCCACCTCTCCAAATCATCAATGATGTATCCGAACCCATCGGACAATCCCTTGTTGTATGCTCCAATCACATCTGCATCACGATACCGCTTGTCTGCGTCTTTTCTTCGCTTCTCGTACATATCCTTTGTATGCCTGAATGCTACCTGCAGACTGTCGAAGCGGTCAGCCTTCTCTTTCTCGGTCAAGCGTATCATGTCTCTTCACCCCCTGACCACAACGGACAATTGAACCGCACATCGCCGCCCCATGGAGGTACATATTTGCATGTTGTCTTGTTACCGCAGTCGTTGCAGTTATGCTGTTTGGATATCTTGTCCGCAAGTCGTATAGCATCTGCTATATGATGCAGGAGACATGAGATTTCATAATCTGTCATCCCTCGTCACCTCTCCTTCGCTTCTCAGCTATCAGCAGTTCCCTCCACCGTATCCATCCCGGCTTGTCGATCCGTTCATCACCGTACAATTTCATTCGCTCTTGAAACTCGCAGTCCTCAAGCATCACATCCAAGTCCATATCAGATATATCAGGCAGGTGCGGCGCTACGATACGTCGCACCAATTTAGGCATATACGTCTGTCTGCCATGACAGTATCGGATGGCGCAGATTGCAAGAGTGCCAAAATCTTCCTGAGTGATGTTTTTAATCATGTTTCTTCACCTCCTGACATCAGCTTCACATACTGCGCTTCCTTCTTCTGGAAATATATCATCTGTGTAGTCTCCGTCTTTTTCCATCTCTCATTGGACTTCTCAAACGCCACTGACTGCATGAGTTCATCCGGTACGGAGAAACCGATGATGGTTTCTATTGTCACCATCATCACTTCTAACCTTCTTTCAATCTGCATTTCCAGACTTCGTAGTATCCTTTTCGTTCAGCTTTGTACAATTCATGTGTTCTGAAAAACTCGTCCATCCGATCAATACAGAATGTTTCATCGTTATCGCATTCGTCATATTCCTTGTTCCATTTGGGGCAGTCAGGGCAAATAAACCGTCCACATACCTCTGCGCATCCATCTTGGAACTGATCCTCATCCATTCCTTCATCTGGGTCGCAATATTCCCAGATGGCATCTGCAACTCTCTGACAAGCCAAGTGCGAGTGCCAGTCAAACAGCTCCGCATCGTACTTACCTTTGTAGTAGTTATAAGTTTCGCCCTTTCGGATCTTTCCTCCGCAGTAATCGCAGTAATATTCTTTTCTGGCTACTCGGTTGCGATGTTCGATTGTTTCTGTCACTCAGGATCACCTTCTTCCCTATATTGCTCTGGCTTTTCACGCCACGCAATCGGATCGTACATCACACAACCGTCCGATTCACACAGCCACTGTTCGTCTTCATATGCCAAATAACCAAACATTTCTTCTCCGTATTTGTCGCAAGCCAGTATCTCATGGTCTGGAATATCGACTGTTTCACTGCAAGGTATCCATCGCTCTGGTTCGATGGTAGGCTGTCTTTCGATAACCTCATAAAAAGTTCTTCTGTCCTCTCCATCTTCAAGAATGACATTGTGCATTTCCGCTATCAAAGCACCTGCATCAATCAGTCTGCTCATCGGTTCTCCTCTCCGTCTTAAATCTTGCGTCATATATCATCTTCGATAACTTCTCAAGGTTCTTCTTTGCGTGTCCGTACATCGTATCAAACTCGGATAGTTCCTTTGTGACGCACATTCTATTGATTTCCCCTTCCAGTGTATCGGCAAGGATCATCATTGTTTTTCTTTCGCTTTCAGTCATCGTTTTTCTCCTTTGACGATCTCTGGCTCTGCGGATGGCTGATTTCTCACCGCTTCCTCGCATAGGTGCATACCGTTCATAATGATGCCTGCTCTGTGTGTATCATCCATCATCTGCATGCCCTGCCGTATCTTTTCGATATGTTTCAGTATTGCCTGTCTGCTGATTAAATCATCCATTCTGCGCTCCTTCCTTGTCCTGCGATTTCAGCAGTTGTATTCCTTTGCGGATGCAGTCAGGGCAATAGGAATACATTGTATAGCTGATTTCATCCATCGTATCCCACGAATAGTCATATGTCTGTTTGCATCTTAGACATTCCAGACCGCATGTCTTGCGTCCTTTTGCTTTTTCCACCTCAAGCGGTATCATTGTTTTGAAATGGTTTGCGCTAACTGCGATTTCTGGCAACTCATAAAACCTGTAGAACTCAGACAGGTGAAACGGATCGTCAACATCTGGATCATTGCCATATCCTTTTATGACTTCTGCCAGTTCGATAACGAATTTATCATGTATTTTTGCCATTGCTCCCTCCTCTTAAATCCGCTCCGCACCTCATACAAAAGTCACGCCCATCAATCCAGTCATCATAATCGATGTCATATCCGACTATGTAAGCATTTCCACATTCAGAACATTCAATCAGACGGCAATCAGGACTATTCTGTGGATTGCGTTCTATCCACCATCCTGTCTTGCGTTCTGGCTGTGCGGATGGCAGTTCCGCAATCAATGTTTTAACTCCAATCGGCGTGAACCACGCCAGCTCTGGGTCTAAGTGGTTGACATTCACGATTCTGTCAACTCTGTCATACACAGCAATTCTGCTGATTAAATCGCACGCATGTGTTTTCGTGCGTTCTTCCGTGCGTTCTTCTGGCTCTGCACTTGTCACTTGCTCCATCAGCGAGTAGGCGTATTTCTTTTCTGCCTCTGAAGCGAAGCGGCAGTTATCGAGGACGTGGAATGCATCTCGTCTGCTTATAGTGTCATTCATGATTTCCTCCCTCGTTTCGGTAAAAAAGCACCGTCACCCAGTGCATAACCTTCTTTGACTCCTTGTCTATCAACTGCATGATGTAGCCGTTTTCGCCCTCTCTTTTCATCGGTGGCGTTATGTAATACTCATCAGGTTCAAGTCCATCACAGAGCGATAGAAGAGCCTCTCCGTATGCTTCTGACGCATTGTCACAGACCGCCACGCAGTCCATGTATCCTGTGTCTATCTCGAAGATGACCACGTACTTCTCAGGGTATTTGCCTGTGTCACTCATGTGTTCCTCCTCTTGTAATCCTCGAATGTCGGCACGCTCCAGAAGATGAAGTTGTTGCACCACCTCTGTATCTGCCGATATATCGGGTCAGCGTGTCCCTTATCGTATATCATCGGATATGGTGAGAAATTCAGTTCTCTGCATAGCTGAATGCGGTACAAGTCCTGCTCGATGGTCGTATCAAAGTTTGTCAGTATGTACACCATCACCCGTCCCTTGTTTTTGTTGAACCCTGTTTTCTCCGCAAACGCTCTCAGTCTTGGTTCGACAATATCTTTATCCTGCCATCGATCGAAAGCAAAGTGTATGCCGTCTAAGCGTATCTGCTTCATCAGATCCAGTACATCGTCATTTACTAATCTGATATCCAGTCCCTGATTGAAGTTCGCCTTCGCCTTGCTGTCGACAAGCTGTTGCAGAAGTTCCATCCTGTCAGGACAAGCCAAGATGTTCGGATCGCACAGCATGATATTCTTCTGTCCTCTCCAGAACTCGGACAAGTCGGCAACTTTGCGTGACTTGCATCCTTCCTTTGCCTTGACATGGCAGAAACTACATCCCCTCGGACATCCTCTTGTAAGAAATCCATATGCGGTATCCTTAGTCAACTCAGGATATAGGGAGTAATCAGGATATATATGCTCAACCTCTTCTGGCAGATTGATGTCCCTCTCGGCGTGATACACTTCCTTGCCGTCCACCAACTCGATACAGTACCCTGTGCCACCTCTGTACACCTTTTGCGACCTTATGAAGTACAGATAATCAGGAGTGAAGCTGAATACCTTGGACATATACACGATGTCCATGTCTGGCGAAAGCAGTGGCTGATACCACTCAACGCTGTCTCCCTGACTCTTGTGCCATGCTGACAGCTTCATCAGCGGAATGTTTGGGAAGTGATGACCGTCAACATCGATCAGCCCTATCTTCACCCTTTACACCCTCCAAGATAATCCAGTTCGTACTTTTCCATCTCCTGCTCACTCAGTCTCCTGCCATACACAAGGATGTTGTGATACAGCCGTCCGTATGTCGATACCTTGTCTGATCCGTCCTCTGCATACAGGAGTCCTTCTCTGGGCTGTGCGCCCGGGGAGAACCCCCGAAGGCGCATACCGTATCTGAATGTGTTGCTCATGTACTTCTTTTCTTCCTCCTGTCTCTCCAAATCTTCCACCCTTCGCTCTGCCACCACTGGATCATCTCAGCTTCGTCCTCAGAGCGGCATATTGCCACTTCTATGCCGTCTTTTACAATTGATGTATAAGATGTACCATCGATGGTAGAAAATCGCTTTATGACCGTATTATGACCTATGTCATCAATGCTGATCCGTTTGATTGTTGCAGGGTACGCTTCATATCGCATAGTCATATATACTCATCTGACCCGGCAGTTCATCCTTTGCCAGCTTCTCTGCGTCCATTCTTGCTTTTTTATACTCGTTGTACTTCGCCCTGTATCTGTAGCTATCTCCAAAAATATTCCATGCCGCCTTTACCACGTTTGGTTCGTACGGTTTGATTTTTTCGAGATCGTCAACCGCCTTGTAAGAGATCGGGCATCCACAGCAACCAGTACGTGTTAGTCCGTACACCTCATATGCATCAGAATATTTGATGCCGTATGTTTCTTTGTACCACTCCTTATCCTTGTCGCTGACGTAATACAGAGGGCGCAGCCTGTATTGACCGCTTGCTGTTTCCGTGAAGCAAAGTGTCGTGTTGTCCTTTCGTGGAACTGATCTCATACCGCCTTCATCCCTGCGTTCTCCGGTGATGATCATGTCGTAATACTTCTGAACTCTGTGCGCCAACTGCTTCTTACAATAGTCACAGCATTTTGCACTGATCTTAAAATCTGGCGGAAACTCTGCGATGAAGTCTCTCATATACTTCGATGAATTTATTACAAGCTGGATATTCGGTCTTGGTTCGCCCTTCCCGTTACAACAGCAGAGAAAATTGATAAGACTCTCACATTTCGGATATCGTTCCTTCAGTTCTGATCGCTTAGAAACCTTGTCCTCGGCTTGCTCATACTCTGTTGCGATAGACAGCGGTACGCCCTTCTTCTGCCATTCCGACAATCCCTGTGACATGATCTTGGAGACAAACGGAACCCCCTCTTTCCTTACCGCCTGAACGATATTAACTTTCGGTCTGTACTCCGTAATCTCAACGCCATACTTCTCGGCTGTTTCTTTTACGTGGTCTTTTGTGGCTTTCATTTCAAGACCTGTGTTGAAGAATGCGTAATGCACTTTCGGTAAAGACGGAACTATTTTCCGTGACTGTTCTATCAGGTCAATCATGATGTCGCTGTCTGCTCCACCAGAATATGAGCATATTGCATTCGGGTGTTGTCTCAGTCTTGTCATGATGATGCCCATGATCGCCTGAAATTTTTCTGGTGGATCAAGATCTGCATAAGCTGGTCGATCTGTATATACCCTGCTGTGATACTCATTTTTCATTATCTTTCACCCTTTCTGTGCCATATGGCTTTCTTGCCATCTCGCTCTTTGCTGTCTCTGGAGCGTGGTATCTTCCATCGACCACTGAGTTGTATTTCCTGCGCTTATGTGTGCGCTCAATCTGCCTTGCCTTATCTCCCCTCATGTTTCTCCTTTTCTAATTCACACAGGAATGCGATATTGCACGCTAAGTGCCACAGATGCGGCAATCCGCTCTCAGCGTCCGTACTCTTCTCATCGTCAATGTATGCCAGCCAGTGACGGTAAGCTGCATCCTTGTATCTCTGCTTGTCCACCTTCTGCCAGCCGTTTACTGTGCCGTACTTCTCCACGCCGAACATTCTGATTGATGCGATCGCACGAATAATCTCTGTTGGCACAAGAGTGAGTTTCAATTTCCCGGCATCCGCTTTGACGGACTGATCCGGCACAATGTCAGGCTCATAGCTTATCTTCTCCACATCCATCAGACCACGCCCTCCACGAAGTCGCTCACCTTGCAGCCGTAGCAGTCTGCCAGCTTGTGAAGCCGTACCAGATCCATGCTCCGGGCTCCTGCCTCATAATTGCTTACTGAGTTCGGCGTGATGCTCGTGCGGACATATACCTGCATCTGTGTGTATCCTGCCTCGTTGCGCTTATCCTTCAGGCGCTTGCCGACCTTCTCCAGGAACATCTTCTCCCGGTACGTCATCGCCTCACCTGTCGTTGTTGTTGTTGCCTTCTTCAATCGTATCCTCTCCCTTCTGCGGCTTGTCCTCATAGAACACGCCGTGTGTAATCTGTCTGTCCGGTTTGCAGAACGGGCATTCACCGTCTGTCTCGTAGAACTCATATTCATATCCTGTGATATCGCCCATCCTGACCGAGTGCCTGACCGGCGTTAATGCCATGCACACCCACTTACCAAGATGCCTGCGCTTGCCGAAGCACGGTCTTGTATCAGGGCACTCCGGCGGCTGTCTCTTCATGTCTTGCTCCCCTTTCTCCTCTCCCTTGCACGCTCGTCCTGGAACTTCATGTACGTGATGATCAGTCGCTTGGCAATCGTGAACACTTCCCCGTCATCCTTAAAGCTGTCGGCGATGGCATCCGCTCTGTTCATGAATGCCGTCCACCATTCGTCTGTGTCGGCAATGTCCCAGAAGTCCTTGATGTATGTCCAGAACTCGTTCATGAACAAAAACATCTGCTTATGTTCGTCCTGATTTATGTCCTCACCCCCTTAGAATGGGATCACGTCATCCGTGTATATGTTCGTGAACTCCTGCTGTTCTGCCTTCTCCCATCCAAGTTTCCAACCGAATTTTCCGTCATCAGATATGCGCTTGGTCTGCTCTTCAAACTGCAGTTTGATTCCTTTGCTGATTGTGTGGCCTGTCATTCTGTCTTTTAAGACAGTTAAGAAACGAATTGGGCAGTCATCCATGTCACTCTCCGCATATTGAATGCCGTTAAAGTCCGTTACATCTTCCGTCCGCCCCGGCCTTGAATACGTGATAGTCTTGTGTGCTCTGTTTACAATGTTTGACGAACCGGCAATGTCATCGTTGGTTAAAGCCTTTTTACTTCCCTGCATCGGTTTTCTCGGATGGACAATCAGCACAATGATGACGTTCATGTCCTGAGCGATCCGTGCCAGTTTCTTCGTGAAAACTGTCTGAGCGTCATTCAGTTCCAGCCCTGAATTGTAATCCATCGCCGTCATCAAATTATCCATGACGATAAACCGTATCCCGTACTGTTGAATGCCCTTCTTCATCGTGTCGAGGATTTTCTCCTGATTGTCTTCCGCATCATCAACATCATACAAATACAGTTTTCCGTACATGTCCCAGTCCGTCATCTGCTTGTATATGCCGTCTTCGATGTCGTTGTACCTGTTCAGGTTGTGCGCTCCGGCAATCTGGAAATCAATCCAGTTCTTAACCTGCCACGACTTCATTTCGCCAGAATAGATCATGCTCGAATATCCCTGATCGAGCGCCATCGTAACCCACTGTGAGGCAAGCGTTGACTTTCCGTCACCTGCTGCCCCCGTCAGAACGATCAGTTCGCCGAAAATAAACGGGCACTTTTCGTCAAGTGCATGGAAGCCTGTCCGCATTTTGTCGAGGTCTGCAAGATTTACTCTTTGCACATCCCTGATGCTTCTTAATCCGTCCACTTCCAGCGGTATCGCATTCTCCACACAATGCCTGACAGCCTCCGCACCGTATTTGACAAGGATTTCGTTCGCATCTTTGCAATCTTTGTAATCCTCTGCTCTCACATGTTTAATCTGACCGTTAAAGCGTGTCTTCATGCCGTCAAGCAGAGAGATTTCACCGTCCTCATAATCACCGAAGATAATCAGCTCATCGAACCGGCCGAGGAAGTTAAAACAGTATGGTATCCACGTGAAGCCGTTCTTGCCAAGCGGCACGGATACTGCATTCTCGATGCCTGCCGCTGCACAGCTTAAAGAGTCGATCTGACCCTCCGTCATAACCAGTGTGAGATGGTCACCATTGAAGTTGCAGTGATTCATTCCGAACAGTATTGGTTTTCTGTCCTTCTCGCACCATTCCTTGCTCCCCTTGGTTACTCCCTTCTCATATGCGATATTCCGATATTTGACGAAGCAGAAGTTTTCATTCTCATCAATGAACGGAAACACAAGAACGCTGTCGTTGTCCTTCCTTGTAGTAATCTCGTATTTCCGTGCAATATCTTCCGGAATACCTCTGCTCTTGAGATACTCAATTGCTGCATCCTTCGTCTCGATCGGCCTGCGGACAAAGTATTTGTATCGCTCACGCCGCAGGTAATAATCGTCAACTCCGTCACCAAGCGAGAACTCATCAAAATCTTGGGCGAGTGTAATCATATTTCCCCTGCGTCCACATGAACCACGTTTACAGTTCCAGGCTCCGGTCTTCAGATTGATTGCGAAAGTGTTTTTGTCTTTGTGCCCTCCTCCGTCACAGTATGGGCAATACCGGAACACCAGCTCGTCACCTTTCCCGTGGGCATCAGCTCCGATATCATGCGCAAATCTGCAGGCATCGTCTGGGCTGAACTCATATAGACTCTTCATTATCATCCATCCATTCTGGCGACTCGCCTGACATCATACTCGTCATCCACTCGGGTTTTGCTTCCGAGGTGGCACGATCCGCCCCCTCACAGGCGGAAGTGCCGACCGAAGGAAGCGGTACATTACCATTACCATTGTCATTGGCATTGCCATTTACATTGGCATTACCATTGACATTGCTTAAACCATTGGTTAAGTTAGGTTTCTCGGTGGTTTTGTTAGGTTTACCAGTGGTTTTTGGTCTACCACCTTTTTTGCCACTCTCCCTGCGCCTTATGTTCGAGTCAACATTCGGCATGACCATCTCAAAAATGATGTTCATGGACTGGTTTTCATTCTTCGGGATCTTCCCTGTGAAGCCGTATTCCATGATCTGCACCATCAGTCTGTTGACCTCGTCTTCGGGCAGCCACTTCCTTGCAGTCTCGAGCCAACTTTCATACATCACAACACTGTCATACTTTTTCTCCATCAAATTCCCCCTTCTCTGCCCTGTCCTTCATGTCACGGTACAATATCTCTTTGATCATCGTTCCGCTCGTTAGATGGGTGCAGAACAGGAGCTGCATATTATAACGGATGTTCCAGGCGATGACCGAAGCCATGAACGCTTTCGGGCTGAAGCGGCTCATATATTCATGGTGGAGTATCTTCTCGATGCTGCCGTCTTCGCACAGCAGAAACACTCGGCATCCATGATCCGCAGCTCGTTCAAACTCTTTTCTGAAGCGATCACGGCCTCTGGTAAAACATTGCGCCAGCTCGTCAAGGTTCATCTTTCTCTCCACCACACAGCGAGCGGATATTGTATCCGATGCATCGTACAACTTGTTTCCGCTCGGAAGCGTGATGTTTCCGCAGTAATCGCCGTAACTGAGCGTCCCCCTCGAATAGTCCACGCCGAAAGCGTCATATCGTTGTTTCGCTCTCTGCGTTGGCTGTTCTCTTGTATCTAACTAGCAGATCGGAAGAGCGTCGTCTAGGGAAAGAGTGTAGATCTCGGTGG
>ERZ809472.72-NODE-72-length-27691-cov-8.587639_pt1 | contig 27691 bp, 19 predicted proteins | sample MGYA00521274_ERZ809472 | MGnify/ENA primary metagenome ERZ809472 (study PRJEB31581, sample SAMEA3312791) | metagenome | study: EMG produced TPA metagenomics assembly of the PRJEB8939 data set (Metagenomic analyses of Rumen microbiomes reveals... | reverse complement strand
GCCCTGTTCGTGATAGTTTTTGAAGGCTTACTTTTTCTTCAGAATCTTCTTGCCATTGACAATATAGACGCCGTCAGGCAGACCGTCGAGCGAGTTCACTTGATGACGCACCTTGCGGCCGCTCAGGTCATAAACATCGTAAGGCTCTGCGAGGGCAGGAGTCTCTTCTAAATTCTCGGTGCCCGTCGTGTCGTCATCGTCGCCCTCCACTGAGCGTGAGCCAGAGGTCGCTGTTACCGTCACCGTGCAAGTGCCGCTCAGACCTGTGGTAACTGAGGTACAGGTGATGGTGGCCGTACCGGCCTTGATGCCCTTCACCTTACCAGCGCTTGTTACGGTGGCAATACTTTTATCCGAACTCTCCCACGTCACGCTCTTGTCTTCCAGTGTCGAGGGATAGACCGTAGCGGTCAGTGTCACCGTCTTGCCTTTCTTGACAGTAGCTTCAGACTTATCAAGTACCACATCACCGACGGTTACTTGGCAGGTACGGCTTAAACCCGTTACAACGGAGGTGCAGGTGATGGTGGCCGTGCCATAGCCAATGCCTTTCACCTTGCCAGCGCTCGTCACGCTAGCAATCTTGCTATCCGAACTCTTCCAAGTCACGCTCCTGTCTTCCAATGAGGTGGGATAGACCGTGGCTTTCAGCGTCACTGTCTTACCCTTCTTAAGATTAGCGGTGTATTTGTTGAGGACAACATTACCAACTAAGACTTCGCAGGTGGTGCTCAGACCTGTTGCAACAGAGGTACAGGTGATAGTGGCCGTACCCGTCTTGACGCCCTTCACCCTGCCAGCACTTGTCACCGTGGCAACATTTGTGTCGGAACTCGTCCAAGTCACGCTCTTATCGGTTAGAGAGGAAGGATAAACCGTGGGTGTCAACGTCACCGTCTTACCCTTCTTGACAGTTACTTCAGTTTGGTCAAGCTTGACATAGCCGACTGTCACTTTGCAGGTGGCTTTAGCACCAGACACCGTTGAAGTACACGTGATGGTGGCCGTACCAGCCTTGACACCCGTTACCTTACCCTTGCTCGTCACTGTCGCCACCTTGGTGTTAGAACTCTTCCACGTTACGCTCTTTTCTGGCAGTGTTATAGTGGCCTTCAGCGTCATCGTCTTACCCTTCTCAACGGTAGCCTTCGACTTGTTGAGTTTCACACTTCCTGTAAACCCGACTATTTCCTTGAAATTATCTTTCCATTTCGAGTTTGCTATATATGCATCCACGCTACCAGCAGGCACATGAAGCGTGGTGTTATTCATTCGCTGGCCAAACAGATAATATTCATTCTCTTCCCAATCTAATCTATGACGCCTAATAGCTGGCACAGACTCTGCATAACAATACACATCAGTCACATTACTGCATCCAGCAAAAGAATATGAACTAATTTCTGTCAGACCACTTCCTATGGTTACAGATACCAAACTGGTGCAACCTGCAAATGATAGAAGGTCTATGAGACTCACACTACTTGGAATTGATATAGAGGTCAAACCTGAGCACCCACGGAATGCCCCACCGCGAATGGAAGTCACCCTGGCGGGAATGGTTATGGAGGTTAGGCCCGTGCAACCAGCAAAAGCACCGTCGATTGAAGTCACGTCGTTTGGGATAGTTGTATTTTGACAACCCGCAATCAGCGAATTACTTGCCGTTTCAATAATTGCATTATTACGAGAATAATATACCGTATTGCCATCTTCCACAATGATCGAAGACAATCCGCTACAAAAAGAAAAAGCCAAAAGTCCAATTGAAGTTACGCTAGCAGGGATCGTCAGAGAAGTCAGGGCACTGCAACCTGAGAAAGCACTCCCGCCAATAGATGTTACGCTATTAGGGATCGTCAGGGAAGTCAGGGCACTGCAATCTAAGAAAGCACTCTCGCCAATGGAAGTCACGCTAGCAGGGATTGTCAGGGAAGTCAGGGCACTGCAACCTGAGAAAGCACTCCCGCCAATGGATGTTACGCTATTAGGGATCGTCAGGGAAGTCAGGGCACTGCAATCTTGGAAAGCAGAGGCACTAATGGATGTTACGTTGTTGGGGATTTTTATAGAACTCAACTTACTGCACTTGCGGAAAGCTTTGTCGCCAATGGAAGTCAGACTGCTGGGGAAAGTTACGGAGGTTAAACCGCTACAGCCATCAAAAGCTCCACCAGCAACACCAAGTGTACCATCTTTTATTTTTATTTTTGTGCCATCTGGCATCGTTCCTACATATTTATATAACACTTTCCCTACATATAAAATTCCTTCTGATTGATTGTCATAAAAGGGTGTCCCCAAAAAAGCATCAATACCGATTGACGCTACGCTATTGGGTAAATCGATAGAAGCCAATTGAGAACAATTTTTAAAAGCCTCTTTCCCGATAGATGTCACGCTGGTTGGAATGACTACATTGGTTAGACAACTGCAGCCCTCAAAAGTACGGTCGCTGATAGAAGTCACACTATTGGGGATTTTTATAGAACCCAGGTTGCTGCAATTACGGAATGCCTGATTATCAATTAAAGTCACACTGGTAGGGATGGTTACAGAAGTTAAGCCACAACAACCATTGAAAGTCGATTCGCCTATGGAAATCACGCTGGCGGGAATTTTTACAGAGGTCAAGCTCTTGCAAAAAGAGAAAGCGCTGGCACCAATGGAAGTCACGCTGGTAGGGATTTTTACAGAAGGCAAGCTTTTGCAGTTAGAGAAAGCTCCATAGCCAATTGATGTTACGCTGTTGGGAATGGTCACTGAAGTCAAACCACTGCAACCTGAGAAAGCACTCCCGCCAATGGAAGTGACACCGATAGGGATTGTCACGGAAGTCAAGCCGCTACAACCATAGAAAGCAGATTCGCTTATGGTAGTCAAACTATTGGAGATTGTCACAGAAGTCAAACCAGTACAGCCCGAGAAAGCACTATAGCCCATTGAGATCACGCTGTTTGGGATTTCTACAGAAGGCAAGCTTTTACAATATGCAAAAGCCCAACCATCAATAGATGTTACGCTGTTGGGGATTTCTAAAGTGGTCAAACCGTTACAAGCATGGAAAGCATGATCGCCAATGGAAGTTACGCTGTTGGGGATAGACACAGAGGTCAGACCGCTACAATACTGAAGGACCCCATTGCCAATAGAAGTCACACCATTGGGGATGTCAATGGAGGTTAAGCCACTGCAATAATAGAAAGCAGAATTACCAATAGATGTAACGCTGTTAGGGATGCTCACGGAAGTCATAGCCTTACAATACATAAACGCCTCTTCACCAATAGAAGTAACGTTGTATGAGACGCCCTTATTAGTAACCTTCTTTGGAATGACAATGTCTCCTGAATAACAGCTTGAGAAACGGTCAAAACTTGGATTCCTGGTTACCTCGGCAGTCTTCGTTTTCTTTACTAGATTGTAATAGATACCATCAATTTCTACAGGGTCAGCATTTACCACTGATGGCAAGAGCGTCAAAAAGAATAATAAGTAGAATTTCTTCATTGTTTTCGTTATTTAGTTATTATTATGTTCGAAACGTTATTTTGGGCTATGTTGCCATTTACAGTTTATCCTAAGGCTCTACATTACTCTAATCGGTGGCAAATATATGAAATATTTCCGATAGTTCCAAGCAAAAAAGGAAAAATTTGCAGAAAACATGAAAGCCATCCTTACGGAAACCTCACAGCGTGCCTGTCCCCCTGTGTGGCGATAAGTATAGATTGACAGAAAAACCTCACAACACTCGAATCACATTGTTTCCGATGATTTTGTTGTTTTATTGTCATAAGGCAGCTTTTGATCTGTAAGTCAGACAGTTACCAATGATAACAACAAAATGATTGATGACAACAAACGGCCTTTTGGGCGTTATTTGCTTCATTTTTGGTGCGATTTGGGGCGTTTTTCTTGCAAAAACGAAATAATTGATGGCAAAAATGCAGTGCTTTTATAAAGAAAACACATTGTTTTTATAAAGAAATTGCAGTGTATTTATAAATTCAAGTCAATATAACCACAAGTATGAGATCAGGAAAAGGCAGGTACAGACCATTTGTACCACGAGTACAGGGCTTTTGTACCACAAGTACAAGCCTACTGTACCAGAAGTACAAACCCTTTGTACTAGTAGTAAGGGATTATCGGAACAACCGCAAGGGACTATCTTAACGACCTCAAGGGACTATCCTAACGAAGCGTTAGTCGTAAGGGAGCCATTAAGCATCTTCATACGGTGATTTCGCCAGAGCCGAAGCAGCGGTGGTGGTCCTTGTCGTAGATGACACAGAACTGTCCTGGGGCGACACCGTGGATCTTCTCCTTGGAATGGACTACGAACTCACCTGGGTTCGTCCATTCAAGGGTGGCCGGGTGGTATTCTGGTGTGTGACGGATCTTGAAGGTGACATGAGCGACCCCATCCGCAGTCTCTCCCTTTGAAGGCGCGGGGAATGCCGGAGAGGTGAGGAAATGGAAATCATGCACAGGGAAGTCCTGCTGATAGGCCGTCTCGGGGTCGTAGCCATGAGAGACGTAGAGGATATTCTGCGCCACATCCTTCTTCACCACGAACCAAGGACCACCACTGAAGCCCATGCCCTTGCGCTGGCCGATAGTATGGAACCAGAGTCCACGGTGCTCACCTATCCGCTTGCCCGTCTCGAGTTCGATGACGTCGCCAGGCTGCTCACCTAAGTAACGGCGGATATAATCGTTATAGTTGATCTTGCCCAGGAAACAGATGCCCTGCGAGTCCTTGCGACGGGCATTGACCAGATGTTCGCGCTCAGCGATCTGGCGCACCTCGTCCTTCACGTAATGACCAATGGGGAAGAGGGCCTTCTTCAGTTGCCAGTCGTAGATCTGCGCGAGGAAGTCCGTCTGGTCCTTCACGGGGTCAGGACTCGTACAGAGCCACTTGCGACCCTCGTCGTCGATCTCCGTCTGCGCATAGTGGCCTGTGGCAATCAGGTCGTAGTCATGACCGCGCTTCTCGTCGAAGGCACCAAACTTGATGAGACGGTTGCACATCACGTCAGGATTGGGGGTATAGCCCGCGCGTACCTTATCCATGGTGTATTTAGTCACCTGATCCCAGTACTCCTGATGGCAGTCGATAACCTCTAACTTACAGCCGTACTTATGCGCCACAGCCGTCGCCATCTCCAGATCCTCCTCACTGGAGCAGTCCCATTCCTCCGTTTCCTCTGGTCCTATCTTGATATAGAAGCAGTCGGGATGCAGGCCAAGTCTGGCGAATTCATACACCACGACACTGCTATCGACACCCCCCGACAACAGCACGGCAATCCTTTTGTTTTCTATCTCTTTGATGTTCACGGCTGCAAAGATACGATTAAGTGACAACAAATGAAGAAGAACAATTTATAAATCTTGTTAAATAATTGACGAAATCCATTGCCGAATGGAAAATAGTTCATATCTTTGCGATATCAAAATGATATCACTTTCATCAACCAATTAAAATAAATAAGGTATGGAAACAAAAGAGTATGCTTTCAAAGGAATGGTGATGAACGGCTTCCTGATGCTGTTCGTCAACATCGCAGTGGCTATCTTGTCAATCGCAGGAATCGTGTATAGTATCATCCTGCTCGACGGCAGCAACGGCGCCTGTGGCGGTTGGCTGTTGGGCGGCAGTTTCCTGTTGCTCATCATCAACATCATCATGTGGTGCGGACTGATGATGCTGGAGCCCAACGAGGCCAAGGTGACCACCTGGTTTGGTAAGTACAGCGGCACCTTCTCACAGACAGGTTTCTTCTGGATCAATCCTTTCTACGGCACCAAGAAGGTCAGTCTGCGTGCCCGCAACCTCGACGCCGAACCCATCAAGGTGAACGACAAGACGGGTAACCCCGTGATGATCGGACTGGTGCTGGTGTGGAAACTGAAAGATACCTACAAGGCTCTCTTCGAGGTGGATTCCCAGACGATGGCCTCCCAGCCTAATGCCGTGGGCAGCGATACGAAGGGTCTGATGAACGCCCTGGAGAACTTCGTCCGTGTGCAGAGCGACGCCGCTTTAAGACAGGTGGCAGGACAGTATGCCTACGATGATGAGGACACGAAGGCAGGAGAGCCCACCCTGCGCTCGAGTGCTGACGAGATCAACGAGCAACTGGAACAGAAACTCGACGAACGACTCGCCCTCGCTGGTATCGAGGTGGTAGAAGCCCGTATCAACTATCTGGCCTCCGCTCCGGAGATTGCTGCCGTGATGCTGCGCCGCCAGCAGGCGTCAGCCATCATCACCGCCCGTGAGAAGATCGTGGAGGGTGCCGTATCGATGGTGAAGATGGCCCTCGACAAACTCTCCAATGAGAACATCGTGGATCTCGACGACGACAAGAAGGCCGCCATGGTGTCGAACCTGCTCGTGGTGCTCTGTGGTGACGAATCCGCTCAGCCCGTTGTGAACACTGGTACGCTGAACCACTAAAAAGTAAATAGGTAAAAGAGTAAAAAGGTAAAACGATGGCCGAGAAGAGTACCAAGAGTTTTATCCTCCGCGTTGATGCTGAGACGATGAACGCTATAGAGGCTTGGGCTGCGGACGAGTTCCGCAGCACCAACGGCCAACTGCAGTGGATCATCACCGAGGCCCTGCGCAAAGCCAAACGGCTGCCCAAAAAGAAGAAAGACAATGGAACAGAACAACTTTGATATAAAGAAGATTAAGGTGTATCGCACCACAGAGGCTACCGTCTTTGAGGTAGCGTTCGCCATCGTGGCCATCATCGCATGGGCTCTGATCATCTGGCTCGTGCATCGTGCCCCCGACATTGTACCCACCCATTTCGATGCCTCAGGGAATCCCAATGCCTACGGCACACCGGCAGGAGTCACCATCCCTTGTGTCATCCTCACGATAGCGGCTATTGTCATGATGGTGTTGGCCTACTTCCCGCGGCATATCAACATGCCCTTCAAGATTACGAATATCCGTCAGGTAGAACTCACCATCCGTCAATTACGAATAGCGGGCATCACCTTCCTGTTCTTGCCCTTGGCAGTAGCCTATATGATGTTAGGCATGAAGACGCCCTCAGCGACACCCTTGTTGGTGGTGGTTGGACTGATCCTCCTGGAATTTATCGTCACGTCGATCCTGATCTATCGGGCGAAGTAGGGATATCACATCTTGTCAAACTGGTCCTTCAGCCAGTCCATGCGGATATTGAGCCACTCCTTGAGATTCTCCACCTCATTCATATAGGATCCCCAGATATCCCTGTTCCGCCAGGTGTGGTTGTATAACACCTGCCACTTGTTGTCGTTTTCCTGAACAGACAACTTCAGATAGTTGGCATCGGCATTGATCTCTGCCATGATGGCGGACTTCTTGGAATAGAAATACTGATAGCGCTCCTTCACCAGTTGTACGAAATACGGATCCCTGAAGAGTTGTGATATCCACGGCTGATTCTTGATCTGGAACCCTTGCGGACGACTGTCACAACCATCACCACCGCTTTCAGAGTTACCAAAGGCGATATCGTAATCCCACAGGGGACCCATACAGATCTTCTCACCAGGCACCCATGTCATAAAGGTGCTCGACCATCGGATGGCATCCCAGGTCTTGGCGATCTCGTTGATGATATACCATTCTACCATCGACTCCTCATCGAAGTACTTGCGCCAACCAGTCTCTTCGTCTTTGAAGTTGCTACCATAGAGTGCTGTTTCTGCTTCGTAAATCTGACTCTTGGCCTGATTGAATTTCTGGTCGTACATCTTTACCGCCGGTGCCTTGATATTAATAGGTTGTGCCAAGTATTTCGTACGGAAATATCTGGCATCAGCCTCTCCAGGGGCATAGGCGTCTATCTCCATGATAAACCCGTCTTCACCGATGTCCACCCTGTGTTTCGATACATTGACCTTCTCTGCAATCTGGTATGTACCCTGGTACCTGCCATTCAGGAACACCTCAGCAAACCGCGTCCTGGGCGTCCAAGAGAGTCTGCTGATGCTGCCTAAATAGTATGCCAGTCTGTTACGGAGCATCGACTTATCGGCATAGTTAGCCAAGAAGGCCCACATCCTACCGGAAGGCATGCCAAGGAAACTCTCCTTATTGTCGAACTGCACCTTATAGGGCTTCTTGGGGAGGTCCCATGTGGAGTTGCCCCTGCCCCTGATCTGCATATCTGCCTCAAACACATCGCCTGGGGAACGCGTGACCACGTCCTCCTGAATCTTAATATGTCCTTTCTTGAAGTTGAGTTTTGTATAAATATCCTTACCGTCATCTGTGTCTATCCAACACACGGGCAGACCAGTGAAAGCATGGATCTGCACCTGATAGGTCTTGGAGTTTGACTCCCCATCCACCCTTAACTCGATGGGGCGGCTGAAATCGACGACGGTGACATCGCTCTCTACAGGACTGTTATTGATACTGACATTTCCAACACTCGTGAAGTGCGGTATGAAATGTTTGTCACTGGCAATATGGGGGATCCAACCCTCTATGAGACTATCATCGATAATCTCACAATAGACGTTGCTGATCAGGTTCGAGGCATTTTGAGATTCCAGCAACTGGAACTCCAAGATACGAGGTTCGGTATCCTCCTGGATAACGGTGACAGTATCAGTTACATACACCGTATCACACTCAAGTACCGTATCACGGACGATCACCGTATCAGGTTTTGTCTTTGATGAAACATCCGTCTGTTCGGGTTTCTTGGATTCAGCGGTATCTTCTTTGGTGCAAGAGAACACCATACTTAGCACGATCAGGACAAAAGCGAGACCAAAAGTTTTTCCTTTCATATATCCTCCAACTTTAATACCTTCTCAACAATTGGCGCCATGTCATAGTACTTATACTCTGCCAGGCGTCCTCCAAAAAGCACATGGTCTTCATGGGCTGCCAACTGGTGGTATTTTGCTGCCATCGCGTTATTTCGCTCATCGTTGACAGTATAGTAAGGTTCCATGCCTTCTTGATACTCCGTAGAATATTCGCGGCTGATCACCGTCTTCGGACAGTTATAGACCGCGTCGCCAAACATCTCGAAATGCTTATGCTCGATAATACGGGTGTAAGGGACTTCCCGTTCCGTGTAGTTCATCACCGCATTCCCCTGGTAGTTGGGCATATCCAGAACTTCTTCTTCGAACCTCACGGTGCGCCAGTCCAGTCTCCCAAACTGATAGTCATAATAGGCATCAATGGCTCCTGTATAGACGATCTTCTCGGCCATGTCCTGCCAATGAGAGCGGTTCTCAAGGAAATCCGTATTCACTCGTGTTTCCACGCCCTCTAAAAGTCCGTCGATCAGTTGGTTGTATCCTCCAATGGGAATACCCTGATACCTGTCGTTGAAGTAGTTGTTATCATAGACAAAGCGTACGGGAAGGCGCTTGATGATAAACGCTGGAAGATCGGTGCACTTACGTCCCCATTGTTTCTCCGTATAGCCTTTGATCAATGCCTCGTAGATATCCCTTCCTATCAGCATCAGAGCCTGTTCCTCTAAGTTACGTGGCTCGGAGACGCCTGCTGCCTGCATGGCAGCCACCGCATCGGCCTTCTGCTCCTCGATCTTCTTCCTGGCCTCCTCAGGTGTGGTAACACCCCACATCTGATAGAACGTATTCATATTAAAGGGCAGGTTATAGCGCTTTCCCTTGTAGTTGGCTATCGGTGAGTTCGTATAACGGTTGAAGGGTACAATGGCGTTTACGAAATCCCAGACCGTCTTATTATCCGTATGGAAGATGTGGGCCCCATACTTATGCACATGGATCCCCTCTACCTCCTCACAATAGATATTCCCGCCTAAGTGAGGACGCTTGTCGATGACCAGACATCGCTTACCCTTCTGTCTGGCAAGATGGGCAAACGTGCAACCATACAACCCTGCACCTACTATCAGATAATCATACGCCTTTCTCATCGTCATTTACGTTTATAGAAATACAACAGACGGCCTGCCCCTTCGCCCGTGACAGCCTGCAGGGCATAGTCGTGCGTTACCTTGATACTATCTAAAGACAAGGACACCTTCTCCTGGAACGGCTCTGCGGCAATGATCCAGACAGGGTTTATCCTGTCAAAACTCTCCTTCTCGGATTTCAGCAGTCTTTCCGAGATCGGCAACTGGAAATGGAGCATCACCCTGTTAGCCTGTGTCAGACCATGTCTGTTCAACACGGCCAGACCGTCGAAACTGGCACTGTTCCAGATACTGTTCCTTTCCTCCTGCGGTATCTCCCGAATGGCTTTGTCTGCATCCTCGTAAAACAGTTGATCCTCACAAAGACCTGTATTGGCATGCAAGAACTTGAGGGGTATTAACAAGAAGAACAACAGGAAGACCAGTGCCTTCTGCCATCCGTTTATCGCATCATACAGATAGGCCGTCGCCATGACAGTCACAGGTGCAAGGATAATAAAATAATTACCCCAGCCCTTGTTTCCCAAGGCAACAAAAGAGCCAACATAGCATAGGGCAATCAGGACATTGAGTGTCGTCACTCTTTTCTTCAGGAACAACAGTGACAGGATCACCAGTGTCGTCAGTCCATAGAACAGATAGACACGTCTTCTGTCAGTTGCCACAGCCGTAGGGGCGGACATATATTCAAAGTTGAATGTAAAGGTGCCATAGATCATCTCTTCGATGCCCTGACTACCATACACCCCCCAGATGACCAGACAACAGACGGTGATAAGACTGACCCAGCCGAGGAATATCACGATAAGCGACTTCATCAGTTCAGTTGGCGTAACCGTTGTTTTCCTGGACAGATGATAGACCGTATAGACTAAGATGGCACAACATGGGGCTGCCATATTATTGATTCTCAGGAAGGTGACGATCCCAAGCGATACACCCATCAGGAAAAACGCCTTAGAGGAGATCGCCCTACCCTCTACGAAATGACGGACAAAGACATACAGGCAATAACTGATGGGTAGCAGACTCCACTCCTCAGTGAGGTTTCCGTCGGAAAGAACCAGGATATAGGAGAACAGACCGATAACCACCGGCCATATTGTGCTACGTGACTTAACGAACAGAGAGGCTATCAGCCACCAGATATAGGTTACCACCGCAATATTGACACAGAAGAAGAGGAACAGGCCCCATCTTCCCGGGATCAGCCACTGGCAGAATGCATTGATGAAATAGACGACTGGTCCTTTATGGTCAAACAGGTCCAGATACGGCACCTTCCCCTGAAGCATGGCCAGTCCCATCTGCTTGAAGACCACTGAATCACAGCCTTCATATACCCCGAGAGGGGTGATGGAAAAGGCCAGAATCAACTGATAACTCATGGTGACCAAGAGTATCAGGAGGAACACGCCCCATCTGCCTTTCACTGAAATACTGTTCATCACCGATTGTTCTTAAGATTCCTGTTGATAGTCCTGAAGTCACCCAGTGCCTTCCAACCGATCTTCACGATGCGCTTCATATTGATGGAGTTGACACCACCCTGTCGCGGCTTGAAGGTAATAGGATACCAACCGATACTGTAATTCCACTTCTTGGCGATGGCAGAGATGGCCACATTACACAGGAAATAGTCATGGGGGATCACGTCCATGATGCGCTGCAACTTCTCAGCACGCATGAGACGGAATGGTGTGTTGGCATCCGTCACCCATTCGTGGAACATCAGCCAGACTATCAGACGTAGCGTCTTGCTGACAAAGACCCTGTTGGCACCGTCCTGACGACCTTTCCTGACCCCTATCTGAAAGTCATAACGGTCGCGGTTCTCCCACATCTGCCAGAACTCATCAGGATTGGTCTGTCCATCACTGTCCGTCTGGAACACATAGTTGGCCCCCTTGGTTATGGCATATCGATACAGATAGAGCACAGTGGCACCATGGCCGCTGTTAGGCTTATCCAAAGGCTCCAGCAACGGATAGCGCTCCTTCAGCCCCTGCATGATGGCATAGGTATCGTCTTTACTGCCATCGTTGGCAATCACCAACCTTGCCTCGCCCTCTGCCGATAGTTTCACGACAACGGGGTACCACTGTCTGATGGTCTCCTCAATGTTCTTTGCCTCATTATAGGCTGGCATCACCAGATACACTTTCTCCATGCTCATTCGGTTTAAAAGTGAAATACTTGTTCACAAGGAACTGGAAGAAGACCACCAGCACAATCGACAGCAGCTTCGACACGATCTTGTTCAATGCAAACGTATTGATACAGGTATAAAGGATCAGGTTACTCAGAAGGAGTCCTGTGAAGCCGACACAAAGGAAGATACCGAAACGTCGCCCTGTCTTATCCTTCACCTTGAAATTGTAATTGCGGTTCAGTATGAAACTGGTCGAAATACCAGCCACGACACTGATACAGTTGGCCACGATATAATGTACCCCAAGCACCTGTACCAATACCGTATAGATGGCAAAGTCAAGTCCCGAGGAAAACGAGCCTATGATGCCATAGAGGATCAAATGGTGAAACTTCTGGTATAGTGTCTTTATGAGATCCTTCATATCATATTACAGGTTATTACAACTTATCATTCTGCAAAGATACGGCATTTTCCTGAATTAACGTTAAAAAAACATAGAAATTTGTGATCTAACAGGAAATCTCTTTAATTTTGCGATATTAGAATGCTGAAATTATCAAAAATAAGATAAAACTATGGTAGAACTACGAAATGACCAACTCTCCATCCTCGTGTCGGAGAAAGGAGCCGAACTCCAAAGCATCAAAGATGCTGACGGCAAGGAATATCTTTGGCAGGCTGACCCCAAGTACTGGGCACGCCACTCCCCCATCCTCTTTCCGTTGGTGTGCAGTGTCAACGATGAAACCTATCGTGTCGATGGTCGCGAGTACCACCTGCCACGCCATGGTTTCGCTCGCGATGCTGAGTTTAAACTGATTGCCCACAGTGAGCGTAAAGTCACCCTTGCCCTCGAGTCTTCCGAGGAAACAAAAAAGGTCTATCCCTACGATTTCACCCTCAGCGTCAGTTACGTGCTCGACGATAACAAGATCGGCGTTATCTGGCATGTCCACAACACCGACATTCGAGAGATCCACTTCCAGATTGGCGGTCACCCGGCATTCAACATACCAGACATGAAGGCTGGTGAAAACCAATACGGACGTATCCGTCTCGATAACGAGGAACCCATGGATGCCCTTCACAGCTATGGCGACGGCTCCCACGACATGGACGAAGTTCCCTTCGTCGAGGCTGAAGATGGTATGATGGAGTTCTCCAACAATACCTGGCGCAACGACTCCATCAAGATTCACAAGTGCCAACTCCACCGCGCCGAATTGCTCAACAAAGCAGGCGAACCCGAGGTGACCGTCACTTTCCGCACACCCGTCGTCGCTTTCTGGAGTCCCTATGGCAAGGAAGCGCCCTTTGTCTGTATCGAACCTTGGTACGGCATCGGCGATCCTCGCGGTTTCAAGGGCGAGTTCAAGGACAAACCCCTGATGAACCACCTCCAGCCTGGAGCCAGTTTCATGAGCAGATATGAAATAACGATCGGATAGTGGGTATCCCACAGGATAGGCTCATCCAAAACCTGGATTTAATATGCTTCGCGGTATTTGGAGTCGTCTTTATCGTCGAGCATGGAAAGATAACTCTGATAACGGCTCTGTGCGATATAATGGTCTTCGAGAGCCTTAAGCACAGCGCATCCAGGCTCATGGGTGTGGGTACAGTTGGAGAAACGGCAGTCCTTTGAGAAACGGAATATCTCACGGAAATAACTCGTCAGTTCTTCGCGCTCCATATCGAAGGTGCCAAAGCCTTTGATACCCGGAGTGTCAATCAGCCAGCCCTTCGACAAATTCAGAGACCGCTGAGAGGATAGAGGGATCATCTCGGAAAAAGTAGTGGTGTGCTGACCTGTATTGTGGGCATCCGAGATCTCTGCCGTACGAAGGTTCACGCCAGGCACCAAACGGTTGATCAATGTGGATTTCCCCACGCCACTGTTACCACTGAGCAGGGTAATCTTACCATCGAGCATGGGGCGCAATGCCTCTATACCCTCACCCGTCGCTGCAGAGACGGCACGACACTCATAGCCTATCGTCTCGTAGAGGGAGATCATCATCTGCTGATAACGCAGCATCTCCTCGTCGAACAAATCCGACTTATTAAATACCAATACGACGGGCACACGATAGGCCTCAGCAGAAGCGAGGAAACGGTCGATAAAGGTGGTTGAGGTCTGGGGGTGATCCACCGTCACAATCAGGAACGCCTGATCCACGTTGGCAGCGATAATATGGCTCTGTTTGGAGAGGTTTTGCGACTTACGGATGATGTAGTTGCGACGATCCTCAATGTCAGAAATAAAGGCAGTATCTTCTGCATTCGTCACCAACTCCACACGATCGCCCACCGCCACAGGGTTAGTGCTACGGATACCCTTCAGGCGAAAGTTTCCCTTCACCTTAGAATCAATCAGCTGGCCATCGTCCGTAAGGACGGTGTACCAGCTGCCTGTATTCTTAATAACAAGTCCTTTCAAATTAGACTGTCATGATTTCTTTGTTCTTAGCGGCAATCAGTTCGTCGATCTTCTTGATGTACTTGTCATGGATCTTCTGAAGTTCCAGTTCGGCATCCTTCTCGTTGTCTTCGCTCAGTCCGTCCTTGATGGCCTTCTTCAGTTTCTCCTTGATGTCAGCACGAACATTGCGCACCTCGACCTTAGCCTTCTCGGCAATCTTATTACACTGCTTAGTGAGATCACGACGACGCTCCTCCGTGGGCTGTGGGATATTCAGTCGAATCACCTCACCATTATTCTCTGGGGTAATACCTACATCAGAGTCCATAATGGCCTTCTCAATGTTTTTGATTTCCTTGCGATCCCAAGGCTTGATGGCAATGGTACGGGCATCAGGCACTGACAGGTTTGCCACCTGATTCAGGGGAACCTTACTGCCGTATGATTCCACACGCACGCCATCGAGGATGGCGATATTGGCACGGCCAGCACGAATGCGGTTCAACTCATCCTCCAAGAACATGGCGGCCATCTCCATGCGCTCCTCACTTTTCTTTAATGTCTCTTTTACGTCTAACATAATCTTACAGTTTTAGTCTTTCTGTTGACAAAAGTAGCGTTTTTCCTTGAAATGACCAAATGTTTTACAGTTTTTTGCATCATTTCCCCCAATAATATAATAGGTGTAAGAGGCAAAATTGCAGAAATACCATATTTGTGGTATGCAGAATAACCCGTATATGCTATTCTCGGTCTCAGGATTTCGCCGTACCTTTGCACCCAGAAAGAACAAAGAACAAGTTAAACTTTTAAAACATCAGAATTATGGCAAAGATTGCAAAACAGTTGACCGACCTGATTGGCAACACTCCATTACTGGAACTCAGTAAGTTCTCAAAGGCAAAAGGTCTTGAGACCCCGATTATCGCAAAGGTGGAATTCTTCAACCCTGGCGGCAGTGTAAAGGACCGTATCGCATTGGCGATGATAGAAGATGCAGAGAAAAAAGGACTGCTGAAGCCTGGTGCCACGATCATCGAGCCCACCAGTGGTAACACAGGTGTAGGACTGGCCCTGGTATCAGCCGTGAAGGGTTATAAGCTTATCCTGACGATGCCAGAGACGATGAGTATCGAGCGCCGTAATCTGGTGAAGGCCTATGGTGCAGAGGTGCGTCTGACCAGTGGCAAGGACGGCATGCCTGGTGCCATCAAGGCTGCTGAAGCCCTGCGCGACAGCATCCCCGGCAGCATCATCCTGCAGCAGTTTGAGAATGGTGCCAACCCCGCCAAGCACTATGCCACCACAGGTCCTGAGATCTGGGAACAGACAGAGGGAAAGATTGATATCTTCGTAGCAGGTGTAGGTACTGGTGGTACTGTATCAGGCGTAGCCAAATACCTGAAGGAGAAGAATCCCAACGTGAAGGTGATCGCTGTAGAACCTAAGTCTTCGCCCGTACTGAATGGCGGACAGAGTGGTCCCCACAAGATTCAGGGTATCGGTGCCGGCTTCGTACCCAAGACCTATAACGGAACACTCATCGACGAGGTGTTCGATGTGGAGAATGATGATGCCATCCGTACAGGCCGTGAACTGGCCAAGTCCGACGGTCTGCTGGTAGGTATCTCCTCTGGTGCCGCTGCCTATGCTGCCTCGGAGATTGCCAAACGTCCTGAGAACAAAGGCAAGACTATCGTGGCCCTGTTGCCCGATACTGGTGAGCGTTACCTTTCCACCGTGCTTTACGCCTTCGAGGAATATCCACTTTAAATTGAGTAACAGGTACATTTTTCTGCGCAAATGGCTCCAAAATGGGAGCTATTTGCGCTTTTTTCTTTGAAATATTTGGTTATTTGAGGAGAAACCATTATCTTTGCACGACATTACTACAGACTGAAAACCCGTATGAGCATACGACAATACCAACTCAGGATCTATCTGCTCTGCATCCTGATGGCAGGAACCCTGGCCGCACATGCCCAGAAAGAGAACATGGAGACTCTTTTCGACATCCATCATCTGCTGGCATATCTGGTGGCGGCATTCCTGATTATGGTATTCGTGATGCTGTTCTATAACCGCGTATTCTACTATCAGGAAAGAGACGCCAGAAGAGAGTCGAACAGACTAAACGCGCAACTCTCAATGATCCTGGATTCCAACAAGACACAGACATGGACCTTCGACGTGGACAATGAGTTGTTTATTGTTGTCTCCGAAATGTCGGAGAAGAAATACTCCTTCTTTGACTTCTCGCAATTCTATGATCGCGACAGTTTCCAAGAACTGCGGAGAGCCATTATTCGCATCAGCAAAGGTAAGGAACAGTCGGAATCCGTCTTAATCAAAGGAAGTCTCCCCAAGCAGGAAGGAAAGGAGCAACAGACCTACGACATCAACGTCTCCATACTCCGCCAGGACAAGCATAATAATCCTACTGTGCTGTTGGGTATCCAACAAAACATCACCGAGGAGAAGGAGAAGATCGAGAATGCCAATAAACTGGCACTGCGCTATCACACCGCGTTCGACTCATCTCTGGTGGATATGGTGTATTACGATGCCGAGGGTTATATGGCAGACATCAACGACAAGGCCTGCGAGACTTACCATATTGATGACCGTGAGGCATTTCTCAAGAAAAAGATACACATCAGTGATATGCCGGCACTGGCAAACTTGGATTTCTCAGAGAACGACGAATACCAGATGTCGATTATTTCAGAAGTCAACAAGATCAAATCTGCCATTGGAGAATCTGACAAGAACAACGGCAAACTGTACTACGAAATAGATGTCAGTGCCATCCGTGATGATCTGGGACAGGTACAAGGTGTAGTGACGGCAGGTCGCAACATCACCGAGATGGTGGAGAGCAATCACCATCAGCGGGAGGCTGCCAGACTGATAGATAAGACCACGAAGGACATTAAGCGTTACATTGACAACATTAACTATTCGTTAAAGATCAGCGATGTTCGACTGATGAGCTATCACCCCGACACCCATGAGTTGGAGATCTCGAACGACCTGAATAAGACCCAATATAAAATGTCGCCACTCAGGGCCATCACTCTGTTGAAAGAATATGAACGCCGTAAGGCAAAGGGATTATTCCGCAGAATGGACAACCTGCGGAGAGAGGTTTTCAGTGACACCTTCTGCACCATCATGCGTGATGACAAGGGTAGGAATATCTATCTGAACTTCCACGTGATGCCCATTTTCGACAAGGATGGCAAAATCATCCACTACTTCGGCATGTGCCGCAACGAAACGGAGATGACCTACACGGAAAGGCAGTTGCAGGAAGAGACGGCCAAGGCCCAAGAAACAGAGCAACTGAAGAGTACGTTCCTCCTGAATATGAGTTATGAGTTACGTACGCCACTGAATGCCGTCGTAGGTTTCGCAGAACTATACAACGGCGAGCACAGTCCAGAGGATGAGCCTATCTTCGCCGAGGAGATCAAGACCAACACCAACATACTGCTCGCACTAATCAATGACATCCTTTTTATGTCACGTCTGGATGCCCGGATGATCGAGTTCAACTATCAGCCCTGTGACTTCGCTACGCTCTTCGACGGCTGGTGCTATATGGGATGGAGTACCCTGGGACCTCATGTAAAGGCTGTAGTGGAGAACCCCTATACAAAACTCGATGTAAAGATAGACCAGCAGAATCTCGGTATGGTAATTGAGAAACTCTGCGTCCACTCAGCCTACGGCATCCAGGAAGGTATGGTACGCGCCAAGTACGAATACCGCCACGGTGAACTCATGATCACCATTGAGGACACAGGACATGGTCTTTCGCCAGAGGCCAGGGCCAAGGTTTTCGACAGATTCTCGCGCGACGCTGGCGAAGAGAAGCAGGGAACAGGACTTGACCTGCCTATTGTAAAGGAATTGCTGGAGCAGATGGGCGGCAGCATTGAACTGCAGTCGGAACTGGGTAAAGGTACTGTCTTCTATGTCAGTATCCCCTGCGAGATGATCAGCCTTGAGAAGAAATCAGAAATTGTAGCATAACACCCCGAAGAAGATGAACATATTACTCACAGACATCGTCAACAACAACCAGGCAGATGTGCAAAGCATCTCAATGCTCATGGTGCTGGTGGTGCTCATCATCTTCATCATTAGTTGGGTGTTCAATCGTATCAGTATTCTGCGTATTCGCAAAAACACCGATCGTATCAAAGACCTCTCTACCGTACTACAACATACCCTGAAAGTCAGTAACAACTACGTGGTGAAACTCTCAATGCAAGAGAGAATGGGTTATAACCTGTATGGTGACTTCTTACCGAAAGAAGGCATGAGTTACGAAGAAAGCCTGGATTATATCCACCCCAAAGACAGGGATATCTATACGAATTTCCTGAAGGAACTTATTAATGGAGCCAGCACTTCGGAATGTACCTATCGCTGGGATATCAGCGGCAAGGAGCACCTTGGACATTGGCGCTATATCCACGACACAGGTATCGCTGAGTTCAGGAACAAGAACCTGAAAACGTCAGCCACGATCTATTGTACGCTGAAAGACCAGACGGAACAGATAGAGCAGGAACTGTCACAGAACCAACTGACAGACAGATACCGCCGCGTGTTTGAACAGAGCATCGCAGGACTGGCTTTCTACGATAAGGACGGAAAACTGATTACCGCCAATAAGAAAATGCAGGAAATCCTGAGGTTTCAGTCGGAGGATGATCCTTTCTACTATGACAGAACGATCTACGACATGCCTTCATTCCGCGAGATTCTGGAAAACCAACGAATTGAGGAGCTGTTCTTCTGTCGGAAAAGTGTGATTCTGGAACGCGGTGTGAATTGTTATGTGGAAATGCGCATTCACCCCATCTACGACGAGACGGGATCGCTTATCTATATCACATTCGCCATCCGCGACATCACCCAGGAGCGTCAGCTCTATCTCCAGAACAAGAAGAACGATGAGAGTATCCGTCGCGCGAATGAAGAGATGCAGCAGTATGAGACGGAACTGCAATACGTGATGGAGAAGTGTGAGATGCGCTTCTTCCGCATCTCGTTCGCAGACCGCACTTGTACTTTCTATAAGAGTATGAACAAGCCGGAGAGGCAGATTACCTTCGACGATCTGATAGAGCACTTTATAAATAGTCTGTTCAGTAAGGAACAGGAAAGTTTGGAGGAATACTTCAAGAAGCCTCGAACAGACCTTACCAAGATGCATCCCCTCTTCCACGAAGGCGAGGAACTGCAATGGAACTTCATTGACAGTGTACCCTCGTATGACGAGAATGGCAAATTGACGGGTACCTACGGTTTGATACGCAATGTGAATGCACTCATCGAGAAACAGGAACAGTTGAAACGTGAGACAGAGCGCGCTAACCAGTCAGGTATGATGAAGAGTACCTTCATTGCGAACATGACGCACGAGATCCGCACACCACTAAATGCCATCGTAGGTTTCAGTGACGTGTTGCCGATGCTCACCACACCTGAGGAGAAACAGGAGATTATCCGCGTCATCATGAACAACTGCGACATGCTGACGCGTCTCATCAACGATGTGCTCGCCGTCTCAGAATTGGAAGGTGGCAGTATCAGTATCCAGCCCATTGAGACAGACTTCGCCAAGGCCTTCGACGACATGTGCATCTCATTGGCACAGCGCGTACAGACACCAGGCGTAGAGTTTATTTCAAATAATCCCTACACCTCGTTAGTCACCACCATCGACAAGGAACGCATCCTGCAGGTGCTTACCAACTTTGTCACCAACGCAGTAAAATACACACAACAAGGACATATCAAAGTAGGCTACGAATACCGTGAAACAAACGGTGGCGGACTCTACCTCTACTGTGAGGATACAGGTGCCGGTATTAAAAAGGAAGACCAGTCGAAAGTCTTCGAGCGTTTCGTGAAACTCAACGATTACGTTCAGGGCACAGGTCTCGGACTGAACATCTCGAAGGCCATCGCCGAGAGTTGTAAGGGAAAAATCGGTGTCGAGTCTGAAGGCGAAGGCAAAGGCTGTACCTTCTGGGTATGGATTCCTTGTGAGGCAACCATCAATAACCAATGAAAAAAAATATGAGAGAGAAATGGATTGTAAGGACACTGGTACTATTGATAGCATACCATTGTTTCTCCATCACTATACAGGCACAGCCTGACAGCACCAAGATTTTCACGACGGAGCGCCCGCTCATCTATGAAGATGCGTGGGATCTGTGGCCCTACGTATTCCTGAATGAGAACGGAGAACCCGACGGTTATAACATTGACCTGCTGAAACAGATCTTCAAGGAACTGGATATCCCCTACGTCATTAAACTGAAACCCACGCTCGATGCTCAGGCAGACCTGAAGAGTGGCAAATCAGACCTGATGTTGAGAATGGATGCCGACTTCTCACGCGGTAACTCCTCCTATGGCAAGAGTATCGTACAACTGTTCACGCACAGTGTTGTCATGCCTAAGGATCGCTTTGAGAAAATTGAGACGGCAAAGGGACTTTCGCGCTATACCGTCATTGTGCATGAGGGTAGTTTCAGTCACCACCTGATCAAGGACAAAGGATGGGCCAAGGAAATCAAGGCCTACGATGACATGAAGGAGGCCATACAACACGTGAGTACTGCCAATGATGGTATCATCGTATGGAACACCATGTCGCTGAAATGGCTGATGCGCAAATTCCATACCGACAATCTGACCATTGTCCCTATCGACCTTCCCTACGGAGAATATAAGTTCATGTCGAAGAACCATCAACTGCTGGAACAGATTGACAGCGTGTATGCCAAACTGCGTGCATCAGACCGTCTGCAGCCTATTCAGAACAAGTGGTTCTATCCAGACCGTAAGGACTCGGGTATCCCCGAATGGGTATGGAAGGTGGCCTCAGGACTGGGTATCGTCGCATTCTGTCTGATCCTCTATTACTTCATCTACCGTATCCGCGAACGCAGGATGACCAAGGAGTTGCGAAAAAGCAATAACCGTTTGGCACTGATCCTGAAAACCAGTCACGTCAGTCTGTGGACCTATAATGTGGCGACAAAGACCTTCACCTGGATGGATGAGCAAGGAAAGCCCTTACATAACTCCACCATAGAAGAATTTGCCTACCGCTATCGCCCCGAGGACATACGCAAGCTTCAGCAGGCTATTGACGACATGACTACCAAGAAGGTAAGAAATGTGAATCTCAACATCAAGACCTTCGAAGATAACGGAGGTAAAGATGCGCATAACTACACCATCTCACTTTCTACCATGCGTCAGGGCAGGAACGGACAACCTATCACCATTCTCTGCACACGCAGTGATGTCACTAACGAACTGCTGAGGCAATTAAAAGTCAAAGACACCATGCTACGTTATCAAGCCATCTTCCAGACGGCAATGATTGACATGGTGTTCTACAATGAGCACGGTATTATTCAGGATATCAACCAGAAAGCCCTAACAGCCCTTGGCACAGATATCGAGACCATCAGGAAGATGAAGATCTCCATCAATGATGTACTCGGCATGGATGTTCCGTTAGAAAACTTCGAACTGATGTATATGACGCAGATATCCAACTTATCCGATAACCGTGCACTCAACAGGATGCTGAAGAGAGAGAAACTCTATTATGAACTGCAGCTCCTGCCCATCCAGGATGTCAATGGCAAACTGATTGGTATCTTCGGTACTGGCCGTGATGTCACGGAGACAGCCGACTCCTACCAGCAACTGGAGAAAAACGTGGTAGCACTCCAGAATGCCAATAACGAAATCTCTGAATATATCCGCAACATCGACTACGTGCTGAAGGTGGGTAGCATACGTATTGTGAAATATGACATTGAGACCCATTTGCTCACGATCTTCAGCGAGGCCAACCGCGAAGAATACACCCTGACGCAGACAAGATTGATGAACCTCGTGGACGAACGCTCGAAGAAGAAGGTGGAGCGCCTCCTCAACAGTATGGACAACCAGACAAGCGGCACTACCCATATCGAAGTAAAAACCACGATCCACGGCAGGAACAGGAAGATCCTCCATCTGCAATTCCACTTCATCCCCTATCACGACAAGGATGGCAAGATCAAGGATTACTTCGGCATGTGCCGTGACATCAGTCAGTTGAAGGATATGGAGGAGAAACTGGCCAAGGAGACGCTCAGAGCCCAGGAGGTGGAGGTGGTGAAGAATGCCTTCCTCCACAACATGAGTTTCGAGATCCGCACCCCGCTCAACGCTGTCGTGGGCTTCGCAGAACTCTTCCAGATGGAGCACTCCTCAGAAGATGAGACCATCTTTATCAACGAGATCAAGGAGAACTCCGCCAAACTGCTCAAACTCATCAACGACATCCTCTTCCTCTCGCGCCTCGATGCCGACATGATCACGATGAATACTCGCCCCGTGGATTTCACCAAGGCCATAGAGATGAAATGCGAGAGCATCTGGGGCAACGACAAGAAGCCCAATGTGGAGTATATAGTAAAGAAGCCTTTCAGGAAACTGGTAATAGATATTGATGAGCCTAACGTCAGCATCATCATTGATAAGATTATCACCAATGCCGTACAGCATACCACAAAAGGCCGTATCCTCGTACGCTACGACTACCTTGGTGATGAACTGATAGTGGCAGTAGATGATACTGGTGAAGGTATTCCTGAAGACATGCTGACGCATATCTTCGAGCGGTTCGTCACAGGCGACGGTAACAATACACGGGCAGGTCTGGGACTGAGTATCTGTCATGATCTTATCCAACATCTCGGAGGCACCATCAATATCAAGTCCGAAACAGGCAAGGGCACCAGTGTATGGTTCACTGTTCCTTGTAAATCTCTTGAAATGGACAGAATATAAAGAAAAAGCATCATGAGAAGAAAGATCATCATATCCATCATCACCTATCTGTTATACGCTGGCATCCTATTGCCTGCAAGAGCACAATATGCACGTGAATACACCCAAGAACACCCGCTAATTATTGCCAGCGACTGGGAATTCCCGCCATACGAATTCCGTAATGACAACGGAGAGCCTGACGGCTATAATGTCGAGGTACTCAACCTCGTACTGGACAGACTGAATGTGCCCCATCAGTTTGTCATGCAGGAATGGTACCAAGCCACCAAGACCTTCGAAGACCGTAAAGCTGACCTTATCCATGCCCTCACAGGGGTTTACAGGAAACAGCCCTATGTGATGACGCAAAACATGATCACCTACTATCCGCTGAAAGCCGTCAGACGGAAAAGTCAGAAACCATTTCAAAAGATCAGTCAACTGGAACCCGGTGACACGCTCATGGTGAAGAAGAACGACTATGCCCCGTTGAGCATCCTACAGTATGATCATCAGTTCACCATGGAATACCGTTCCCCAAAGGAGGCGCTAACCAGCATCCGCAACGGCAGGAATTCCTATTACATCTGGGGAGAGTTGCCCCTTAAGATGAAAATCAGGGAGTTTGGACTCGACAGTCTGGTACTCGACGATACCGACATTCCCGCAGGAGAACTCCGCATCATTGGCTATGACAAGGAACTCATCACTGCCATTGACGACGCCTTTGCCCGTCTGGAGCAGTCAGGAGAGTTGCAGGTCATCCACGACAAATGGTACTATCCTGAGCGTATCCACAACGACTCGTCACCAATATCACTTATCGCCCTTGCAGGCTCCATCATTGCCATCATCGTGGGCTTCCTGCTCAGCCGTCTCATCAGAAATCGTGTCAAGAATGCCACCATCCGTTCCTCGGATATCAACAATATGATGTCGCAAGCGCTCAAAATGGGTAACCTTTACGTGACAGAATTTGACATCGAGCAGGATCATTTCCGTAATCTCTATGGAGCGATGCTCCCGGAAGAAGGACAGACGAGCGAAGAAATGTTCAACCGTCTGCCCCAGGAGATTCGTGAAGAATCCAAGCACCGTAATAATACACTGATCACGGGAGAATCTGACTTGTGGACATTCACCCGTCGCTTTAACTTAGGAACAGAAGAGCAACCTGAATGGCACTTCATCCAGGGCAATGCCGTCCCCGAAAAAGAGAATGGCAAGACACGTTATATCGTCTATACCATTAAGGACATCACGCATGAGATAGAGGAAGAGCGCATCAACAGCGAGATAGGCAACAAGTACATCAAGATGTTTGAGACCAACCTGATAGCCATGTCATTCTACGACAAGGACGGTATGCTCATTGACCTCAATGACAAAATGAAGCGTCTCTGCGAGTTTGACAGAGAGAGAGAGAGGTTCTTCCGGCAGTTGTGTCTTTTCGACGTACCACTCTTTAAAGAGCAGTTCAATCCCAAGAACAATGAGGAGTTCCACGTATGCCAGAAGATGCACTATGCCGAGTTCAATATCAAGAAGTATATTGAGCTGAGAATACGCCCCGCTATTGATAGTATTGGTCAGTTGCGCTACTATGTGGTGACGGCTCGCGATATAACAGACGAACGCCAGATGTATTTGGAGATGCGCAAGCACGAGAAAGAGATCCTGCACAGCAACGAGGCTATCCTCCGTTATGAAAGCCAATTGAACTATCTGCTGGAGAACAGCCAGATGTTCATCTGGAACTTCTATCTGTCAACAGGTCAGGTCACCATCAGCCGTTCTGCCCGTAGGAGTGAGTTCAAGGAGAGCATTGAGGACTTCTTCAGAGGCATCGACAGTGCGGGTATGGAGGAAGCCCGTGAGAAAATCCAAGCCTGCGTGATGGCGAAGAAGCCCTACAACGCCATCTACCACTATAAATACACGCCGATGGAGAGCCATCCCGTATGGTATTCCATCAACGGTATCCCCTGTCAGGACAAGGACGGTAACCTGACGCATTATTTCGGTATTGCCCGTAACATTACCAAACTGATGGAGACGCAGAAGCAGTTGAAGGAGGAGACGGCCCGTGCCGAGAACTCCGGAAAGATGAAGAGCGCCTTCCTCGCCAATATGACCCACGAGATCCGTACACCGCTGAATGCCATTGTCGGCTTCAGTGACCTTCTGCCCGTCGTCGATACCAAGGAAGAGCGACTAGAGTTCATCCGCATTATCCGCAATAACTGCGACATGTTGATGCGCCTCATCAACGATATTCTCGAGGCCTCCAGCATGGGCCAGACCCTCGCTATCGAGACCAAAGAGGTGGATTTCGCCAAGGAGTTCGATGACATGTGCCAGACGCTGGCGCAGCGTGTGCAGGAACCAGGCGTGGAGTTCATCAAGGACAATCCCTATAAGGATTACGTCACCGTGCTTGATCTCGGCCGTGTCCAGCAAGTGCTCACCAACTTTGTCACTAATGCCGTGAAATATACCCATCAGGGACATATCAAGGTAGGCTACCGCCATGAGAGCCGCATGACCAAGGACGGCTTGGGCGAATCCGACGGCCTGTACCTCTACTGCGAAGATACCGGTGTCGGCATTCCCAAGGAGAAGCAAGCCAGCGTTTTTGAGCGCTTTGTAAAACTCAATGACTTCGTGCAGGGCACTGGTCTGGGACTCAGCATCTGCCAGGCCATCGCTGACCGTTGCAACGGTCATATCGGTGTCACCTCAGAGGGCGAAGAAAAGGGATCCACATTCTGGATGTGGATCCCCTGTAAGCATTCGGGAGGGCTTGTTTAGAAGAAGATAGCCCTCTCCACCCAATAGATGAACATACCTGCGAGATAGCCCACAAAGGCCACCCATGTAATCTTTTTCATGTACCAGCCGAAGGTAATCTTCTCCAGTCCCATCACGACTACACCAGCCGCAGAGCCGATGATCAGCATCGAGCCTCCGACACCGGCACAGTAAGCCAGCAACTGCCAAAAGATGCCATCTATGGCCATGTCGCCAGCGGCAGCCACAGGATACATACCCATACAACCAGCCACAAGGGGCACATTATCCACGATCGATGACAGCACACCGATAATACCCGTTACGAGGAAGTGATTACCCTCGAAGGTTGTATCCAGCACACCGCCCAGCATCGTCAGCACGCCCACCTCCTGCAGCACAGCCACGGCCATCAGGATGCCTAAGAAGAACATGATCGTAGAAAGGTCTATCTTCGAGAGCAGGTCGCTCACACGCTTGGCCATCGTATCGTCCTCTGCAGTATTATAGTGGAAAACTTCCGTCACCGTCCAAAGCACACCGAGCACGAGCAGGATGCCCATAAACGGGGGCAGATGTGTCAGTGTTTTAAACACGGGCACAAAGCAGAGGCCACCCACACCGAGCCAGAAGATCACATTACGCTGTCCCTGCGTAAAGCGGCTCACCTCGGCCTTGGGCAAGTTCAACGACTTGTCGAACTTTCCTTTCAACTGATATTGCAGGATAAAGGCAGGCACGAGCATAGATACCAGCGAGGGAATAAATATCTCCGTGATTACACCCTGAGTGGTGATCACGCCCTTGATCCACAGCATGATCGTCGTCACGTCGCCTATCGGAGAGAAGGCACCACCAGAGTTGGCAGAGATCACCACAAGAGCGGCATAGATCAGTCGGTCGCCACGGCTCTGTACCAACTTACGCAGCACCATGATCATCACGATCGAGGTGGTGAGGTTGTCGAGGATGGCAGAGAGGAAGAAGGTCATCAACACCATGCGCCACATCAGTTTGCGCTTAGAGCGCGTCTTGATGGCATCACGCACGAAGTTAAAGCCGCCGTTAGAATCGACTATCTCCACGATGGTCATGGCGCCCATCAAAAAGAATAGCGTACCGGCAGCATCACCCAGATGATGTTCGATAACTTCGGCAATGTGGTGGATCACCCCATCTGCTGCCACTTCAGGATAATAGGCTGCAGGCCCCATCATCAGCAGGGTCCAGCAGCACACACACATCAGCAAGGCGATAGCAGCCTTGTTGACTCGCGTCAAACTTTCCAGGGCTATACACAGATAGCCAATACAAAAGACGACGACAATCAGTACCGTTAATGTTGACATTTTGTTTGATACTATTAAGTTGTTTGATTTTCGGGGTGCAAAGTTACGAAATTAGTGAGAAAAGCAGACTGCAAATAAGTTTTTTTTTTGATGATAAGAAAAAAAGAGTATAAATATTTGGATAATTCGGAATTATCATATACCTTTGCACCAGTTGATT
>ERZ809472.71-NODE-71-length-27752-cov-8.610969_pt1 | contig 27752 bp, 56 predicted proteins | sample MGYA00521274_ERZ809472 | MGnify/ENA primary metagenome ERZ809472 (study PRJEB31581, sample SAMEA3312791) | metagenome | study: EMG produced TPA metagenomics assembly of the PRJEB8939 data set (Metagenomic analyses of Rumen microbiomes reveals... | reverse complement strand
GCTAGTGTCAGAAAAAATATATAGGACAAAATTAGTCCAAGAAGCACGGCAGAAGGAGTGACAAAGCACAGAGTAAGGGCAAGTTAGATGAACAACTATATACTTGAATACTACCAACAGATAAAAGACGGCTCTATCCTTGTCGGCAAGTGGGTTTTGATGCTCTATGAACGCATAGTTCACGGAATAGAGGACGGAACGTACAAGTTTGATGCGAAAAAGGCTGACAAGGCCATCAAATGGATAGAAAAGTATTGCCATCATACGGAAGGTGTACTTGCGCCTGGCAATTTGAAACTGGAATTGTGGCAGAAGGCACTTGTTTCTTGCATATTTGGTCTGATAAATCCAAAGGACGGCTATAGACAGTTCCGTGAAGTGCTTTTGGTTGTCGGCAGAAAGAACGGAAAGAGCCTATTTGCATCTGCAATTGCAAATTACACGTTCTTTGAGGACGGAGGCTTCGGCACAAGGGTGTACTGTGTAGCACCGAAGTTAGACCAAGCCGACATCATATACAACGATATATGGACAATGATAACTTTGGAAGAAGACCTTTTACAGAACAAGGAACTTCCAAAGGACAACACGGCACGGCACAGAATGACCGATTTGTACATTGAAAGTACAAATTCAACGGTCAAGAAGATCGCATTCAGTGCCAAGAAGTCAGACGGCTTCAATCCTTCGCTGACCATTTGTGACGAGATCGCAAGTTGGCAAGGTGATGCTGGGTTGAAACAGTATGAAGTCATGAAGTCCGGCATGGGCGCAAGACCTGAAGGCATCATGTTATCGTGTACCACATCAGGCTATCAGAATGACAGTATATACGACGAACTTGTGAAACGTGCAACACGGTTTCTACTTGGTGAAAGTAAGGAAACCAAACTGTTGCCGTTTCTTTACATGATAGACGATATAGAAAAATGGAATGACATCAACGAGCTGCGGAAGTCCAATCCCAATCTTGGTGTATCGGTCAGTATTGACTATCTGCTTGAAGAAATAGCAATAGCTGAAGGGTCACTTTCAAAGAAGGTTGAATTCATTACGAAGTATTGCTGTCTGAAACAAAACAGTAGCACAGCATGGCTTTCAACGCAGACAGTGCAAAAGTGCATGGGTGATGAAATAACACTTGAATCACTTTCAAAGTGCTATGGTGTTGTCGGTCTTGACCTTTCACAGACCACAGATCTTACTTCAGCTTGTGTTGTAGTAGAAAAGAACGGCATACTGAATGTTGTTTCAAAGTTTTGGCTTCCGGCAGAACGCATTGACGAAGCGTCAGATCGTGACGGTGTTCCGTATAGGTTATACATTGAACGTGGCCTGTTAGCACCAAGCGGTGACAATTTTGTAGATTATAGAGATTGCTATAACTGGCTTGTTGACTTGGTTGAAAAGTACAATTGTCTTCCGTTGGTTGTCGGCTATGACCGATATTCAGCGCAGTATTTAATACAAGACTTAAATGCTTACGGCTTCAAGTGTGACGATGTTTGGCAAGGGGAAAACCTTTGGGGAGTTATGCAAGAAGCTGAAGGATTGATGAAAGATGGTAAAGTGTGCATCGGTGACAATGACTTGTTGAAGATGCACTTTTTGAATTCCGCTGTGAAAATGAGTACGGAGAGAGGCAGAGGCAAACTTATCAAAGTTTCACCAACAGCGCATATAGACGGAATGGCAGCTTTCTTGGATGCCATGACAGTTAAACAGAAGTGGTGGCCTGAAATCGGTCACCAGCTAAAAAACGAGAGGTAAACGAATGGGTTTATTTGATGCTATTTTCAGACCGAATAGGGAACAGCAGAAGGCGGTGCGGTCTGAATTCTTCAAAACACTGACAGGATACAAGCCTGTCTTCCATACTTGGCAAGGGTCAATTTATGAAAGTGAATTGATCCGTGCAGCCATTTACGCAAAAGCAAGACATATCAGCAAATTAAAGTTTGATTCCGTTGGCTCTGCCAAGATTGGCTTACAAAGCAAATTACATCAAGGTCCTAATCAGTGGCAAACATGGTCACAGTTCCTGGCGAGGACATCAACAGTATTAGACATCCACAACACAGCTTTTGTTGTTCCTGTCAAAGATAAAGACCTAAACACAACAGGCTATTACACAGTGCTTCCAACAAAGTGCGAAGTGCTTGAATACAAGAACGAAGTATGGCTGCGGTATGAATTTCAACGTGGTCAGATGGCAGCGGTGCGTTTGTCTGAATGCGTTGTGCTTACACAGCATCAGTACAAGAGTGATTTCTTCGGAGAAACCAATTATGCGTTAGAGCCAACCATCAAGATGATTGACCTTAACACACAGGGCATTGAGGAAGCCATCAAGAACGGTGCAACATTCAGATTTTGGGCAAAAGCAAACAATTTCGCATTTGATGATGACCTGAAGAAAGAAGCAAACCGTTTTGGATCACTTGCGTTCAGCGGTGACAATGATGGGATGCTTTTGTTCCCAAACACCTACACAGACATCCACCAATACGAAAACAAGCCTTATACGGTTGATTCAGACCAACTTGAACAGATACAGCACAATGTATATCAGTATTTTGGAGTGAATCAAAAAATTCTTGAGAATGCTGCGTATGGTGATGAATGGTCTGCATTCTATGAAGGTGCTATTGAGCCGTTTGCAATCGCACTTTCTGAAGGCATGACAAAAGCCATGTTCACGGAAAGAGAAAGAGCAAACGGCAACGAAGTCATGTTCACAAGTAACAGACTTCAGTACATGAGCAACGCAGACAAGTTAGCGGTAGCAGCACAGCTTACCGATAGAGGTATATTCAGCATCAACGAGGCAAGGGAGGTTTTCAACCTTGCACCTGTTGAAGGCGGTGACATCCGCACCATTCGTGGTGAATACAAGAATGTTGACGATTTGGAGGGCAACACTAATGGATAGAGAATACAGAAACATGACTTTTGAAGTCAGAGAGGATGGCGCAGAGCCATCTTTTTTAGTTGAAGGTTATGCTTCAACCTTTGAGCCTTACAAGCTCATTGAAATTGATGGAGAAGACTACAACGAAAGAATAGAGCCAACAGCCTTTGATGAAGCCGACATGACAGATGTGGTTTACCGCATTGACCATGAAGGCAAGGTGTTCGCACGTTCATCTGCCGGAACTATCAAACTTGACATTGATGAACACGGTCTGCACCAAGTGACAGACTTGGGCAGAACAAAAGCTGGACAGGAACACTTTGAAGAAATCAAGGCTGGTAATTATCCGCAGATGAGCTTCGCATTCACGGTTGCAGAAGACCATTACGATGCGGACACAAGAACACGAATCATTGACCGTATTGGGAAGGTCTTTGACATAAGTGCGGTTAGTTTCCCAGCTAACCCGACCACAGAACTTCATGTGCGTGACTACTTCAACGGAGTGATTGAAGCAGAAAAGGCTGCCGAGGCGGAGCGACTTCAGGCAGAGGAAGAAAGGCGGAGTGACCTTGCGAAACGTGAAGAACTGAAGAAAAAAATAACGGAGGAATTATCCAAATGAGTTTAGACGAACTTAAAGAAAGGCGGTCAGCTATTGATGCCGAACTTTCTGACATCGTTGCACAGCTGGATGCGGAAGAAACAGAAGAAAGAGCATCCACAGAAGAACTTGAAGCAAAGAGTGCTGAACTGATGGAAGAAAGACAGAACATCCTGGCTGAAATTGAAAAAGCCGAAAAAGCCATTGAAGAAGAAAAAAGAGCAATGGCAGACGTTATTGCAGAAACCAAAACAGAAATAATTGAAAAAAGAGAGGATTCCAAAATGACAGATATGGAAATCAGAAACACAAATGAGTACATCAACGCATTTGCAGAATACCTGAAGAACGGTGAGGACGCAGAATGCAGATCGCTGCTGACAGAAAACGTAAGCGGCACAGTTCCTGTTCCTGAGCTGGTTTATGACATCGTAAAGACCGCATGGGATCGTGACGGCATCACTTCAAGAGTAAGAAAAGCATACGTCAAGGGCAACCTGAAGGTTGGATTTGAAATCAGCTCCACAGGTGCAACCGTACACACCGAAGGAAGCGGAGCTGTAACAGAAGAAACACTTGTACTTGGTGTTGTAAACCTTGTACCGAAGTCAATCAAGAAGTGGATTTCTGTTTCAGATGAAGCACTTGACCTGCGTGGCGAAGCATTCCTGCGTTACATCTATGACGAACTTACTTATCAGATTGCAAAGAAGGCTGCTGATGAGCTTATCGCACAGATTAAGGCTTGTGGCACAGTATCAACCACAACACAGGTTGGTGTTCCGGCTATTGCTTCAACAACTGTTGGTGTAGGTCTTGTAGCACAGGCTATGGCACAGCTGTCTGACGAGGCTGCAAACCCTGTAGTAATGATGAACAAGGCAACTTGGGGAGCATTCAAGGCTGCACAGTATGCAAACGGCTTTGATGCTGATCCGTTTGAAGGTCTGCCAGTTGTATTCAACAACACTATTGCAGCGTTCAGCGCAGCAACCACAGGTGTACCTTATGCCATCGTTGGTGACCTTGAACAGGGCGCACTGATGAACTTCCCTAACGGTGAAGGAATTGATTTCAAGGTTGACGAGCTTTCACAGGCTGAATATGACCTGGTAAGAATCATCGGCAGAGAATTTGTTGGCATCGGTGTTGTGGCACCGAACGCATTCGTAAAGATTACGAAGTAATTACAGTAGTTAATTGAGTGGAGGCAATAACTATGAACGATAAGAAAATTCTGATTGCTGTACCATGTATGGACATGGTTAGCGCAAGATTCGCACAGAGTTTAACAACGCTGAAGAAAGTTGGCACGTGTACCGTGTCATTTTTAATAGGCTCACTTATTTACGATTCAAGGAACAGACTTGCGAGTATGGCTGTCCAGATGGAAGCAGACTACATTCTGTGGCTTGATTCAGACATGGTTTTTGAGCCTGACACACTTGAACGCATGATGAAAGTCCTTGACGAACATCCAGAGGTGGACATTCTCTCAGGACTTTACTTTAGGAGAGGGCATCCGTTTACGCCTGTGCTGTTCAGTAAGTTAGAGATAGGCGAAGATGGTCTGCTTGACTTTGCTGATTACAACGATGTACCGGACGAACTCTTTGAGATTGCTGGTTGCGGATTCGGATGCGTTCTCATGCGTACAGAGTGTCTGCTTGACATAGCAACGAAAGAACACGGAGGTGTGTGGTTTTCACCACTTGCAAACGCTGGTGAAGATTGCGCTTTCTGTATAAGGGCGAGGGAGAACGGCTTCAAGGTCTATTGCGATCCGAGCATCCATCTTGGACACATGGCTTATACGCCTGTCACCAAGTCTTTCTACGAAGCAATAAAAAATGGGGAGGCCAAGTAAATGGCATTGATTGATACTTGCAAAACGGCTTTAAGAGTGACCACAGATGCCTATGACGCCGAAATAGAAGAATACATCGAAGCAGCCAAACTTGATTTAGGCATTGCTGGAGTTGAAACAACTGTAGCAGACAGCTTGGTTAATAAGGCAATTCTGACTTATGTGCGTATGAGTTTTGGCGCACCAGCAAACTATGACAAGCTGAAGTCTGCTTACGATGAACAGAAGGCACAGATGATGATGGCAACAGGCTACACTGATTGGGGTGATGCGTAATGACGGATGTTATTACACTGATAACACAGACCATCACAACAGACAAATACGGAAACGAGGTTGCGACAGAAACAGAACGCACTGTGTATTGCGAAGTTGATTCAATATCACAGACAGAGTTTTACGCAGCCGCCAACACTGAACTGAATCCTGAATACAAATTCACCATTTTCTTTGGTGACTATGAAGGGGAAAGTTTAGTCAAATTCAATGGCGCAAGATATTCCGTATATAGAACGTACAGAACAGGGGATGACCTTGAGCTGTACACCGAAAGGAAGATTGGCGCATGAGTGGCAACATGGTTGTACGGCCTGAACAGTTTGAAAAGGCTGTCATGAAGGCACTTGCTGAATACGGTGACAAGACAACAGAAATGCTTGAAGCCGTTACAAAGAGCAATGCAAGACAAGCTGCAAGTGCGCTGAAGGGTCAAGCTCCAGGCGGTGAATATTCCGCTGGTTGGTCACACAAGGCGCAGAAGGGTGGAGCATACAAGCTGACAGAAACGGTCTACAACAGAAAATATCAGCTCACACATCTGCTTGAAAAACCGCACAGCACAGGCGGTGGCGGTCATTATCCTAAAAAAGCCAATTACACAGGAATTATTGCAAGTGTAGAAGAAGAATACACCAACAAATATATGGAGGAGGTATTGAGCAAATTATGACATTAAAAGAAGTAGCTGATCTTGTGGCATCCCTTGGATTCACATGGAGATATAGCCATTTTTCACAGACACCAAATCCACCTTATGTTGTGTATTACTTCCCATCAGAGAATGACGTTCATGCGGACAACATCAACTTTGTGAACAAAAGACAGTTTTTCATAGAACTGTTTACAAAGTCAAAAAACATCACGGCAGAATCAGCCATTGAAACCAAGCTGAAACAAGCTGGTCTTTCATGGTACAAGCAAACGGATTTTCTTAACGATGAATCGTTATTTCAGACCACATATGAGTTGGAGGTTATTATAAATGGCAACGAATAAAGTACAGTACGGTCTTAAAAATGTGTACTATGCAACGGTCACTGTAGGCACTTCTACAGTAACCTACGGAACACCTGTTGCATGGCCTGGTGCTGTATCACTTTCACTTTCTGCTGAAGGTGACACAAATGACTTCTATGCTGACAACATCAAATACTTCACAGCAATTGCCAACAACGGCTACAGCGGTGACTTTGAATCCGCACTCATTCCTGAATCATTCAGAACTGACATCATGGGTGAAACAGTAGGCACAGGCGCAAAGTCCGGCATTTACTACGAACACGCAGATGTTCAGCCGAAGGCATTCGCACTTCTGTTCCAGTTTGAAGGAGATCAGAACGCAACGAAGTATGCTCTGTACAATTGCAAGATGGCAAGACCTGACATTGAGTCTTCAACAACTGAAGACGGCATTGAGGTACAGACCGTCAGCGGTGAAATCACAGCATCACCAAGAGCATTTGATAATGTTGTAAAGGCACAGTGTGCGAACACGGCTTCTACAGCATATTCCGCATGGTTTACAACCGTACAGGAGTAACAGACATATCGCTCACAGGCTTAAATTTAGCCTGTGGGCGGTTTTTGTAGTTAAGACAATAATTTTATATTACGGAGGCAAAACGATGTTCAAAACACTGAATATTGACGGAAAGGAAGTTGAGTTTTCTGCAAACGCAGCAACACCTTTCCGCTACAGACAGATATTCCACAAAGACTTACTTTCAATTTTGGGTAACGAAGAAAAAGCACAGAACGAAGGTGTGGAAGCGGTCACAGAGTTAGCATTCATCATGGCAAAACAGGCAGAAAAAGCCGACATGGGGAAGCTGAACGAAGAAATGTTCTTTGAATGGCTTGAAGGCTTCGGATCAATGGCATTTGTAAACAATGCTGAAGACATTCTGAACATTTACATGGAATCAACCGAAACAACTTCCACACCCTAAAAAAAGACAGAGAGAAACCACACGGAAACTTACAACAGGGTTGTTCATGCTCCGTTGTAAAGAACTTGGTTTCTCTGTAAACGAGTTAGAACAAATAGACTTTGGTGTTGTTGCGGATATGATGACGGAACAAGGCAATGACCAATACAAGTATCCGTACAAGGCAACACAAAAAGATTTTGATAATTTTTGATAAAGGATAAAGCATGGCTGGTTATATAAAAGGCATCACAATTGAATTCGGTGCTGATACTTCAAAGCTGAACGGAGCATTGAAGAAAACACAAGGCACATTAAACAAAACACAAGCCGAGCTTAAACAGATAAACCGTGCGCTGAAGTTCAATCCTGGCAACACAACGCTTTTGCGTCAGAAGTTTGAGCTGTTACAGCAAAGTGTGACGGAAACACGCACAAAGCTGAAACAGTTAAAGGATATGCAACGGCAGATGGATGCTGCCGGAGTTGACAAGACTTCTGCACAGTACAGACAGCTTGAACGTGAAATAGTCAAAACGGAAAGTCAGCTGAAACAGGCAGAAGGTGCGTTGAAACGTTTTGGCTCTGTCGGCAAACAACAGGCATTAGCGGTTGGTCAGGCATTCAAAACAGCTGGTGCAAAGATAAAGTCTGCTGGAAGAACAATCACAACCACCATGAGTGTTTATGGTGTTGCTGGTATATATGCTGGAAGTCGGCTCATTGAAATGAGCAACGCACAAGCAGAAGCAGAAAACAAACTTGCCGAGATATACAAATCAAGAATGGGTGTCGGTAAGAAGGCGGTTGCTTCAACACTTCAACTTGCATCCGCAGAGCAGAAGGCTGGTGTTGTCGGTGATGAAGTACAAATTGCAGCCGCACAGCAATTGGCAACATACGCAAAATATCCAGGCACTGTCAACACGATGCTTCCAGCTTTGAATGACTTGCTTGTACAGCAGAAGGGTCTGAACGGCACACAGGAAGATGCAACGGCACTTGCAAATCTGTTTGGTAAAGCCATGATGGGTCAAACAGGTGCGCTGAAACGTGCTGGAATTTCGTTCACAAAAGCACAGGAAGAAATCCTGAAGACAGGAACGGAAGAAGAAAAAGCTGCCATGATTGCTGAAGTGGTCAATCAGAACGTAGGGCAGATGAATGAACAATTTGCCAAGACGGATGCCGGAAAGATTCAACAGGCCAAAAACGCACTTGGTGACATGGGTGAAGAAATCGGTGCTGTACTTCTTCCAGCGGTTGCAAGTCTTGCACAATGGTTTCAGGCTAACTTGTTACCAAAACTTCAGCAGCTTATCAACTTCATGCAACAGCATCCATCTATAGCTAAATTTGCATTGGCCTTTGCTGCAATAACGGCTGTACTTGGCCCGCTTATCATGATAATAGGCGGTCTTATTTCAGCTATAGGAACAATCATCACAATTGCACCAGCACTTGGCGCAGCATTCACATTCTTGACAGGTCCAATTGGTCTTGTTATTGCAGCCATCGCAGCGGCAATAGCAGCAGGGATAGCAATATACAAGAATTGGGATACCATCAAAAAGAAAGCAATACAGATATGGAATGCCATCAAGAATGCCATTACAAAGGTTGTCACGGCTGTTAAAAACACTGTTAAGACAAACTTTAACACACTGAAAACCAATGTAATAAGCATATTTAATTCCGTGAAGTCAAAAGTATCAAGCATTTGGAATGGTATCAAGAACGCAATCACAAAGCCTATAAAGACAGCGAAAGATACTGTGAAGGGTATTATTGAAAAAATCAAAGGGTTGTTCCCTTTCAGTATAAAAAAAGCATTCAATCTGCCGAAACTTCCTAAAATAAGCATAACAAGGGCAGAAAAAAAGATAGGAATGATAACAGTTCCTTATCCTAAACTGTCATGGAACGCAAAAGCCATGAACAATCCATATATGTTCAGTGGTGCAACACTGTTTGGTGCTGGTGAAGCTGGTGATGAAGTGCTTTACGGAAGAAGGGCATTGATGCGAGATATTGCACAGGCTGTCGGTGGTGGAGGTGGCATAACAGTAAATGTGTACGGTACTGAAAGAATGGATGTCAACGACCTTGCTTCAGCTGTAGAACAGAAACTTATCACAATGCAAAAAAGGAGAACACAAGCATGGGCATAAGACCATATAAGGCATTTACATTTGATGGTGAATCTTCACTTAACTATGGTGTGTATCTGACAGGGGAAGGGGTTTTCAATGCTCCTGAACGTGCTGTTGAAATGTTGGAGATACCAGGCAGAAACGGAAGTTTCATTTTAGATCAGGGCAGATTCCAAAACATATCCGTCACATATAAGGCTGGAGTTGTTGATTACAGCGAAGCAGATTTTGCAACAAGGGTTTCTGATGTTCGCAATTGGCTGTGTTCAAAAGTTGGATATAAACGGCTTGAAGATGACTACAATCCCAACGAACACAGAATGGCTGCGTTTGTTTCAGGTGTAGAAGTTGAACACGCAGACCTTCAGACAGGCGAATTTGAAATAACCTTTGAATGTAAACCGCAGAGGTGGTTAGCAAGTGGTGAAACAGCGGTCAGCGTGGCAAACAACGGAACATTAAACAACACAACACTTTTTGAAAGCAGACCGCTTCTCCAGATTTGGGGTTATGGTGATATCCAAGTAAATAATGACATCATCAAGATAATATCAGAGCCAATCGGAACAGTAACCGTCAAAGATACAGACTACAACACAACAGACCCTGTTGATTTTGATTACACATATGCGAATACAGGTGATTTGATTTACGAAACAGGGCGTGATTGGCAGAGAACGCTTGTGAAAAAACAGTTCGCAAGGGTTGGCGATAATACATGGATAGAAAACATTTCACTTTCGTATTCTCCATCACCATCAATATTTGAAGTTCGTGTTGATGAAGAAAAAAATGCGGCTGACCACACAACCGTTGTAAATGTGCAGGTAGCTTTTGCAGACATCAACTTCAAGTATGGTACAGCAAAGACTATAGACGGAACGGTTTCTTTTGAATGCACGATGAACGATACAAGCACCGTAACTGTTTCGCATTATATGAAATACAAATATGATGGAAGCCATTCAGTACAGGTGACATATACCACAACATCGTCAAACTCAAGCAAGGTAAAAATTGGCGGATCAGGATGGATTGAGATTGCAACTTTATATCTTGATTCAACGCAGACCACACTTGGCACTCCATTGTATTTTGATTTAGATATCGGAGAAGCGTACAAAATCGTAAATGACAACATTGTTTCGGTCAATAGTGGTGTAGTTTTTCCACCAAAACTCCCAACACTGAAGCCGGGAAGCAACGTGTTTAAATATCCTAACACGATAACACAATTCAAGGTTGTACCAAGATGGTGGAAAGTATAGGTGACGGCATGATTCCTGTATTATACAAATCAACAGAAACTGCGTTTTCCAGCAACGGTCTTGGAAGGCTGCGTGATTGTGTTTCGTGCATAGTGACAGAAGAACGAAACGGAATATATGAATGCGATTTTGAATATCCTATTAATGGCGCACATTATGAAGACATCCAAATCGGCAGGATCATTGCCGTAACACATGACGATTCAAATGACATTCAACCATTTGATATTGTCAGTTTCACGAAACCGATTGACGGAGTTGTAACATTTCATTGTACACATATTTCATACAGAATGAGTTATATGTCAATTCGTTCAAGCGTGTCAAGGAACAACCTTGCAGATGTGTTCACACACATATCCACATACGCACAGCCTACTTGTCCATTCACATTTTGGACAAACAAAACAAGCACAGGATACTGTGCAGCATTACAAAGTGCGCCATGTACTGTGCGCCAGGTTCTTGGTGGAAGCGAAGGCTCTATCCTTGATTCCTATGGCGGTGAATATGAATGGGATAAATGGACGGTAAAACTTTGGGCAAATCGTGGTCAGTTCCGTGATTTCACCATCCGTTACGGTGTTAATATGCTTGAATATAACGAAGAATACGATTCAAGCGAATGCTACAGTTCTTGCAGACCATATTGGACAGACGGAACAACAACTGTCATAGGTGACAAGCAGACAAGCGGAAGTCTTCCGCCATCAGGAAGAGAACAGTGCATTCCGCTTGACCTTTCAGAGAAGTTTGAAAACGCACCAACAAAAGCGGAAGTTGAAGCAATGGCTGTTTCTGTCATGAACAGTTCAAATCCAACCATCCCAACACAAAACATTACTGTCAGCTTTGTCCGTCTTCAGGACATGGGTGAATTTTCTGACTATAAAAACTTGTTGGATTGCAAACTGTGCGACACCATCAAGGTGATATTCCTTGATTTCAATTCGTCAGGTACATTCAAGATCGTGCGTACCACATGGGATGTACTCAAAGACAGATACGAAGAAATGGAGCTTGGTGACTTATCTACTTCACTGTCAGAGGCACTTGGCATCAATGATGTTCAACAGAACAGCAAAAGCACCATTGAACAGATACAAGCGAAACTTGATGAGCTGCCCGAAGTGAGAACAGGCAACATTGGTTCTACATCTGTAAGCGCAAACAGTTATACAGACGTATCTGTTTCATTCTCGCCTGTTATGGGCGGTGTGCCTATTGTTACGGCTTCGCTTGTTTCCACATCAACGGCTGGTGCAATCGGCAGCGTATCAGTAGCAACAATCAACATCACAGCATCGGGTTTCACTTGCAGAATCTTCAATGCTGGTGCATCAGCACGAACACCTGGTGTCAATTGGATTGCGATTTATACATAGGGGGTAAACATGAACACATTCATAAAAGCATCATTGATCCGTGCGATCCGCACAATATGCCAGACTGCCGTTGCCGTAATTGGTACGGCTTTTGTTTTAGCTGACGTTAATTGGTGGGCGGTAGTATCTGCATCACTTTTGGCTGGTATTCTGTCAATCCTTACGAGCGTTGCGACTGGTCTGCCTGAGGTGGAATATGAGGAGCACATTTATATGAGTGCAGAAGAACCGGATGACAGCGAGGTGTTTGACGATGGGGAAGAATAACAAAGAAACCTACAACTACGCAAAACAGTTCAAAGGCAAGGGCGGTGCGATATTCAGAAAGTATTGCGGTCTGCCTGGAGGAACGGCTTACTGTAATGCGTATGTGACATACATTTTCCATCACACAGGAAACGCAAGTCTGTACTGTGGAGGAAAGAAACAGACATATTGCCCGACATCAATCAAATGGTGTCAGAAAAACTTGGCGCAGATTCCGCTGTATTTGGCAATGCCAATGGACATTATTTACTTTGACTGGGATAGAAACAGAGTGCCAAACCATATCGGTTTTGTTAAGGCTAAAAAGTCAACGTCAGAGATATATACCCATGAGGGCAACACCAATGGCGGTATCGTAGCTGAAAAAACAAGACCAGCCAAGTATATCTGTGGAATATTTAGACCGCACTTTAATGGAACATACAAACTTGCAAAGTTAGCCGTTGACGGTGATTGCGGTTACAACACGATTGCATCGTTACAGAAATTGGTCGGTGCTGGTGTTGATTCCGTACTTGGTCTGAATACCGTTAAAAAAGTACAGACATACTTCGGCACAAAAGCAGACGGTGCATGGGGAGCTGGTACATCCAAAGCCATACAGGGCAAACTTGCAAAGGCTGGTTATTATTCCGGCAAGATTGATGGCGAGTTCGGCAAGGTTTCGGTTATGGGATTGCAAAAGTACATCAACGCAAAACTGTACTCCACAAGCACTAAAAATCCGGTTACAACTACGAAACCGACAACATCAACAACTACTACCACAAAGACAAAAGCGACACTGAAATCATACCGCATCGACATTGACCTGACAAACCAGATCGCAACGGTGTACGGCATTTACAGTGACAAATCGTCAAAGGTGCTTATGTCAGAGTTTGTTTCAACAGCACGAAAAGGTAAGACAACACCAACAGGGAATTTCAAGATTCAGGGAGCATCAGGCGGTCGCAAAGCCAAGTACAGAACATGCAAACTCAGCGGTGGCAAAACATACGCAGAATACGCTTGTAGATTTAAGGGCGCAAAGATGATGCACGGTGTACCGTGGCGAACTCGCAACACGAAAGGGTACGTGTATAAGGGTGAATTTAACAAACTTGGTTCTGTTGCATCAGGTGGATGCGTAAGGATGCCAATCAAGTTGGCAAGGTACATTTACAATAACTGTCCTGTTGGTACTCCTGTCCATGTGTTCAAAGGCACAAAAGGGAAGTATCCAGCCGGAAAACCAAAGAAATATACAGCTACAAGTAATTTAGACCCGACGAGGTGAGCATCATGACAGAGGGAATCATAATAGCAATAATAACAGGCGCGATCACGCTTATAGGTGTGCTTATATCAAACAATGCTCACGATGCTGTGACGGACGAGAAAATTGAGGAGCTGACGAGGGAAGTGCGTGAACATAATGATTTTGCGAAACGTATTCCTGTTATTGAGAATGACATTAAAACACTATACAAACGTGTAGATGAGATAAAGAGGTAATAATATCATGCTCAAAATTGACAACAACAACAACATCACATTGACGAGAGGTGACACGCTTACGTTGACGGTTTCACTTCTGCAAAAGACAGATACTGTACCACCATCAACGGAGCCGTATGTGCCTGTGGAGGGGGATGTTATCCGTTTTGCCGTGTCTAAAGGCTACAAGGCGCAGACAGGGTATCATCTTATGCTGGAGAAGGTGATTCCTAATGACACATTGACGTTCACTTGCTCGTCAACAGAAACAACACTTGATTATTCAACGTATAACTATGATGTTGAAATCACGCACAGCGACGGTTGCGTTGATACGTTCATATCAGCAAAACTGACCATAACAGGCGAGGTGGAATAAATGCACGTTTACGGAGAATTATACGGAACACTAACAGCACCAGGCACACTGTCAGGTGAACTTTCTGCTCCTGAAGGGATAAGCGGTCTGCTCACCATTCCGTCAGCGGTTGGTGTTGATGTTTATGACGGTGACTATTTGGTAATACCAAAAGCATACGATGAACAAGTGTTGGAAACGGCACACAAACTGTTGCTGGAAGATGTGACAGTAACAAAAGTACCTTATTATGAAACGTCAAACCTTTTTGACGGAAAAACTGCATATATTGCGGAGGAGTAAATCAATGGCAATTAACAAAGTTATTTATGGTGGCAATACTCTGATTGACATCACAGACACAACGGCAGAGGCTAACAAAGTCCTTGACGGTTATTATTTCTACGGACGTGACGGAGTAAAGACCGAGGGAACTTGTACCTACAACGCAGATACTTCTGATGCAACGGCTGCTGCAAGTGAGATTCTGTATGGTGAAACGGCTTATGTCAACGGCTCAAAGGTGACAGGCTCCATGCCTAATCGTGGAACTGTAACAGGCACGATTTCAACAAAAGCAGGAGAATACACGATCCAGAACGGCTACCATGATGGAAGTGGCAAGGTTTCTATTTCAAGTACAGAACAGGGCAAGATCATTGCCGGAAACATCAAGGCTGGTGTCACAATCTTGGGTGTCACAGGTGATTATAGCGGTGAAGCGGTTTCCGTTGAATCAAACAAGAACGCAACACCAAGCAGCTCTGCACAGGTCATCACACCAAGTACAGGCTATGATTATTTGGCACAGGTAACGGTGGCTGCGATACCGTACACAGAAACACCAAACACTTACGGAACTACAGTAACGATTGGATAGGTGATGCTATATGGCAATCAACAAAGTAGTATATGACGGTACAACTCTGCTCGACTTGACAGAAGATACGGTAACTGTCGGTGATGTTGTATCGGGTGTCACATTCCATCTGCGTGACGGTACAACAGGGACAGGCACGATTGTAAATGGTAATGCAATGTCATACGGCATCACAGACGGCACACTTCCAATAGTTGGAGTAGCAAAGGTCGGTCAAGCAGAAATATAAGGAGAATTAATTATGAGTTATACACCTACAACATGGACAACAGGTGACACGATTACGGCATCTGCGTTGAATAAAATTGAGAACGGGATTTCCAATGCGGGAAGTGTGTTGATATGTAACAGCACATATGATGGTGAGAATGACATATATGTTTTAGATAAGACCGTACAGGAAATATATGATGCCATGCGTGGTGGCACGCCTGTGTATATCAAATATCAGTACGGCGAAATTGGGCAACACTATGTTGACCTTTTATATTTTGCACCAGTCACAAAGATATACAATTATAACTACACAAACAATATCCGCATTTGTGCCACAAAGGGAAGTAGCAGTTACAATACCATTGGTGGCAAGTCTTATTCATTTACTCCAACTATTATGATATTTTCGGCAACAGGACTTAATGACTATCCGCAGTTCTACACAAGTATAACAGTTCCATACAATTACGTTATTACTGAAGGTCACGAATAATGATTTACCTTATTTACGGCTCACCATGTAGTGGCAAGTCCACATATATAAAAGAACATATACAAAGCGGTGATATAGTCTGCGATGTTGACCGTCTGTATTCTGCTATCAGTTTCAACGGGGAGCATCAGACAGAATTATATGCACAAGAAGTCGCATCAAAACTTTATGTGGAACTTCTTAATGTTATCCGTGAACGCAAAGGTGCATGGAAAAACGCTTTTGTGGTTTCACTTGCGAACACTAAAGAAAAACTGAAAGCAGAAATGGAACGCATCAACGCAGACGAGGCTATATTCATAGACACACCATACGAAGTCTGCGTGGAGAGAGCAAAAGAAAGACCTTTTTATTTTCAGTTTCTTATTCAAGAATGGTTTGAAACGAGGGATTTATGAGCAACGTATTTGTAGATAAAAATAAAATAGACTTACTCGCCAATGCTATATCAGCCAAAAGCGGAGAATCATTAACACTCACGCTTGACGAAATGGTAGAGGCGGTTGACGGTATAGAAAGTGGCGGTGGAAGTGCAGAGCCAAACTTGCAATCCAAAACTTACACGGTGGACAGCGCAGGAACGGAAACGATAACGGCAGACGTTGGATATGACGGTCTGTCAGAAGTAGAAGTGAGTGTTCCGTTTGCAACAGCGGATGCAAGTTATCAAACACAGTTTGAAACCGTTTCTAACCAAAGAAAATGGAAACTTACCTATGGCGGTGTGTGTGATAATGCAGGGTGGCTTGATGCTGGTTTGTTTGGAGAGTGGGATTCGGTAAGATACAATGCAGTTCCATCAAACACCACCATCACGCCATCAACATCAGCACAAACAATTGGCGGTGCAAACTACATGATGGAGGGTGCTGTTACAGTATCTGCCATGCCAAGTGGAACGGCAGGAACACCAACAGCAACAAAAGGAACGGTCAGCAATCATTCTGTATCTGTAACTCCGTCAGTTACCAACACAACAGGGTACATTACAGGTTCAACCAAGACAGGTACGGCTGTAACGGTAAGTGCATCAGAATTGGTTAGCGGTAGTGAAACCAAAACGGCTAACGGAACTTATGATGTTACTAACCTTGCATCATTAGTTGTCAATGTTAGCGGTGGCACTTCAAAGAACGCACAAGTTGTTCAAGGCACAACGAGAACATCATCGTCCACACTGACGGCAATCGGTGCAGAACTGACAGTTTCCAAGACAGGTACATATAATGTATATTGGTCTGCATTCCGTTCAAACACATCGTCACAGTACACATTTGCTACAAAACTTTACATCAATGGCACAGGGTACGGAAGTGAACAGACAACATGGTCAAATCATGAGCAGAATGTTCACCTGTCAAATGTGTCACTTTCGGCAAACGATAAGATAAGGGTGTACGGACGAGAATCAAGAGGCTCATCATATTATATGTATGCAGGTACACTTACAATCGTAGAAGCATGAGAAACGATCTGGAAGTAATAGTCAAACAATATCCTCATGAATGGGATGTGCTTCGGCTCTATGCCATTGGGGATGTTCATGTGGGTGCAGAGAACTTTGACGAAAAGGCCATCAAGAAAAAAATTGACATCATTGCGAATGATCCGCACGGTGTTGTAGCACTTTGCGGTGATCTTGGTGATTTCGGCTTGAAGAACTCCAAAACAAACGTGTACCATGCCACCATGCAACCAAGACAACAGATAGAATACATTTACAATTTGTTTCTGCCAGTTGTCAACAAAGTGGTGACAGCTGTTCCTGGCAATCACGAAGAACGCATAACAAGGGAAGTAGGAACGTGTCCTTTGTATGACCTTTGTGTGCGGTGGGGGATAGAAGACGTTTACCGTGAGAACGTGGCAATCCTTAAACTTCTGTTTGGCTCATTGAAGGGTGGTAAGCAGCAGAAGTCATTTATAGTTGTCACAACACACGGAAGCACAAGAAACAAACATCGCAAGTATATTGGCGGTTATGATAATGCAGACGTTTTTATCAGCGGTCACATCCATGAGCCATCATACAACATGATGGGCAGAATACGCATTGATCCAATCAACGCAACGGCAAAACATGTTCCGTGCAAAAGCATTATCGTTGATGCGAATTTAGCACCAGGCGGTTACGGTCTGAAAAAAGAATATGAAATTCCGGCACCGCCTGAACTTCAGTATCTGGAATTGTCATCAAAACGTGATTCAAACAGACAAAGAACAGTACACAAGATAATGAACTATCACGCAATACAACTGTAATATCAGCACCACACACGCAATATAGGATAAAACATATATTGCGTACCATGTGTGGTCTATTTGGACGTTACGCAGTCGAGTATTTGGATTTGACACGGCTTCAGCTTAAAACAGAAATGTAGTTATGTTTTTGTTCTGTAGATTTTGCCTCCACAAGCCGTGTTAGATTAAAAGGGGAGCTTTATGCTCCCCAATTTTTTTATTCTAATTCACCTTGTAGGGTGTAGGTGTCATTGTATATTCCTATCTGATATAATTCTATTCCTGTGTAATCACCATCTCTGCCGTATGAATACATCATGTTTTTCAACAGTGCTTCATTAGCATATCCATACACGATAGAATCATCTGACCAATCGTCACGATCCATACAAGCCTTTATTCCGTCAATGGCTGTCTGTTTCACAACATCGTCAGAATCGTAACCACTCCATGCTTCGGTATCTGATATATCAACATCATAAATGACCGAATATACGTTCACACCGTCTGCGTCTTCAACTTGAATATCAGAAGGTGAGTATGCTGCCGGAGCATCCACTTCTTCTGACCCACAAGCTGCAAAGAAAATTCCCATAGCAAACACCATAATAAACATTAAGCACTTTTTCATAAGACATTCCTCCTTTAACTGTTGACAGTGTACGACAAATATGTATAATAGTCAATAGGAGGCAATGACATGACAAAAGATACAAGAGTACAAGTAAGGCTTGACAAAGAACTCTATGAAAAGGCTATGGAAAAAGCCAAAGAGGAAAACAGAACAATATCAAACCTTATAAGAACAGCATTGATTGCTTACCTGAACAACTAACTTAAAACAGGGCATTCTATCCACAACTATTCCGATAATCATAATTCTAAATAGACGTTAATAATCGGAACAGGGGAGAATAGAATGCACCTAACCAAAGAAATGGGAGGTGCATTTTTTATGTTGAAAGTCAAAATCATTGACGGTGTAACACGGCACAAGTTGGAAGACGAGCTGAACGAATTTCTTTCAACGCTCACATCTGAAGAAGTACGCAACATCGTGTACGATTTCCCAAATTTCACAGTAGCAATTGAATACGAAACAGAAGAAGCATGGAAGAATATGATCTGCGCAGATTGTCAGCATTGGGATGACGGCAACAGCATTGATTCTGTCATGGGTGTTTGTCATGAATGCGGAGGCAGAAAAAGATTCAATTGCAAGGCTTGTGAAAGATTCAAAGACATAAGGGGGTAACACCATGAAGAAGTACAGAGTAAGAGAAGGAAGTTTCTTTGACTATTTCAGATACGGTTTTGTCGGCCTGGTCTTCGGTATGGTCATGGCAGCCGTTGCAAGTACAGTTCCGCTGTAGGCCGTTCCGTTCTTTGCAAACAAAATCCCACAATCTACGGAACGATTCTATAGATAGTAGTAGTAGCAAGTTATCGTCAAAATGAAGACAACTGTGGGTGGTGTCACTACAAATTATCGTATTTTGAGAAACAACAAACGCGTACAAAAAAAACAATAAGGCATTCTTTACCACCACATGTGCTTACGTGCAGATGCCACCTACAGAGAAAGGAGCAAATCATGACACAACAGGAGCGCATTATCAAATACATGAATGACTTTGGAAGCATCACAGCTTTGGAAGCCGTTTCTGATCTCGGCATAACACAACTGTCTGCAAGGATATGTGAACTTCAGAACAAAGGGTATGAATTCAACAAGGAACTTCAGACAGGGAAGAACAGATACGGAGAGCCAACACACTTCATCAGATATTCATTGGGTGGCAAGTCATGAGTTGGCATATTCATTCATCCGCAAGTGCGTTTGATTCAGACGCATACGGAATTGATACAGACAGTCCGGCACATCCATTAGAAATCATTGACAACGAACTGAAGCTGAAAGACGAAATTGCCATAGAGGACGCAATCAAGCAATTCATCAAAGACTTGGCTGCGGAATACTTCAACACATCAGAATGGGATGATGAATGGTGGGATGCCTGGAGAGATAAATTTACTGAACTTATGTAAGAAAGGAGAAACAGATGACATTTGAAGAATTACAAAAGGCAAATCAATCAATTGCCACAACCAACATCAAAGGCAAGGAATATGCCGAAGTAAATCAGCGGATCAAGGCATTCAGGATGGTCTATCCTGAAGGATGTATCAAAACGGAACTTGTTTCTAATGCTGACGGTGTGTGCGTGTTCAAAGCTGAAGTGTATGACGGTGATAACCTTATTGGCACAGGCCATGCGTATGAACGTGAATCATCGTCATTCATCAACAAAACAAGCTACATTGAGAACTGTGAAACGTCAGCCGTTGGCAGAGCATTGGGAATGTGTGGCTTCGGTATTGATACATCGGTGTGTTCTGCGGAAGAGCTAAACAATGCCATAATCAATCAAGAAGCATCAAAACCAATCACCAAGTCACAGGTGAAAATCCTTGTCAGCCTTGCAGAGAAGAAGGAAAGTGACCTTTCTGACATCTGCGACTATTTCAAAGTTGGAAGGCTTGAAGAACTGACGGTGGAAGAATATGCAAAGTGCATCAGAATGTTGGAGGCTAAACAATGAAAAAGCTGTTGTCAATATTCACGGATGACATGAACAAGTGCATTGTGACATCAGCCATGACAAGCATAGAAAGGCACCATGTGTTCGGTGGTGCTGACCGTAAGAAGTCAGAGAAGTACGGCTTTGTTGTTCCGCTTCATTCTTCGGTGCATCCAAACGGTGCTTATAGGACGGATGACAATTGGAAAGAACTTGACCATTGGCTCAAACGGAAGTGCCAGGAATACTTCATAGAAGTCGCAAAGCACGGTGATCGTGACGCATGGTATAAAGAATTCGGCAGATACTATGATGACCGATGTGACGAAAAGGTGTGGCTGAATGGGAAGTTTGAATGGAGGCTGTAATGGTATCAGGACAGGAATTGTTTTTAGAACGTGAACGGATAAAAAAGAGCCTTGATACATCACTTCGTAAGGCTTACGAAAACGGCCTTGAAATGGCAGAAACAACAAGGCTGTACAGAATTTCATTAAGCAACGAAATCATGCGTCAGAAGGCAAATGGTGCGCCCACAACGATACTTGAGAAACTTGCAAGGGGAGCCGAAGAAGTGGCGCAGAAAGAATTTGACATGATCGTGGCTGAAGTCAAGTACAGGGCATCCAATGAGAACATCATGGCACAGAAAAAGTTGTTTGACAGCATAGAAGCAGACATCAAAAGAGAATACTACAAAGGAGCTGAAGATGGATAAGTTAAAGTGTCCGTGCGTGAATTGGTATCCTGAATCATTCATGGCTGGTACAAGGAAAATGACCGATGAAGAAGTTGGCATATATATCAGAGCATTGAACAATCAGTTCATTGAAGGCGGTATTGAGGCAGACGAATACAAGTCATTTCCGGCAAAGGTGAAAAAGAAGTTCACAAAGAAAGGTGATCTGTACGTCAATGAACGCATGGAATATGAGAAAAACCGCAAGAAGAAATACGCAGCATCCAGGCAGAACAACTTGAACTATCACGGCATGACAAAAGCAGAATGGGATGCTCTGCCGTTGGAAGAACGCATGAAATATGCAACCGATATGTAGCACCATATGGCACTCCATATGGAACACCATATCATGCTTCATATGACAGTTCATATGGCTCACCATATGGAAGTCCATATGATAAATATAACAATAGATAGAACAATAATAATAATTATAACTATAAGTAATAAGAGGTAATAGAATATGGCAATCAAGATAGAAGGTAAAGGCCGAGTGTGGGCAAAAGAGCATGAAGGCTGGACATCCTACACGATAGGCATATCAAACAAGAATCAGGACGGAACATGGATAAACGCATATCAGCAAGTAAGGTTTCGCAAGAATGTGAAAGTGCCAAACGGAACAGATATTGAATTTGTGGCATTCCCAACCGTGAAGAAGGGCGATCCATACAACACAGTTCTGTGGCAGATAACCGAATACAGGAATGTTGGAAACGAAATGGCTGCTCCGTCACCTGAAGAAAGCTACACGGCACTTACAAACGATGATATTCCGTTTTAAGGGGGAATAAATGGCAATCAAAGGTATTTTATCAAACACGTTATGTTGGAAGTGTAAAAGGGCAACAGACAGTTCCTGTAGCTGGAGCAAAGAATTCAAGCCTGTAGAAGGTTGGGAAGCGGTACAGACCACCATAAAAGGTCAGAGCTACAGAAACACCTACAGGGTGAAGAAATGCCCTAAATTCATAAGAGGTTAAAATGGTCAATTCAAGACAGAAAGGTGCATCATACGAAAGACACGTTGCCGGACTATTCAAGGCAGAAGGCTATGAAGCAAGAAGAGGTCAACAGTTCTGCGGAATAAATGGTGATGCGGATGTGATAGGCATTCCAGGCATACACATAGAATGCAAAGCGGTTGAACGGCTGAACTTGTATGATGCTATGGCACAAGCCAAAAGGGATGCAAGGGAAGGTGAAATTCCTGTGGTTATCCACAAGAAGAACTACTGTGCAGACCTTGTAACAATGGAATTTAGTGAATGGATAAAACTATACAGAGAATGGGAGAGTGGAAGAAATGATAACAATAACGACAACAAAGAACTTCCTTAACGCAATTGACGATGCGTATGCAAAGGGAGTATGTGCCGGAACTATGCAGCAGAAGTTGACGGATCACGAAGACCAAAACAGAAGATTACGTGAACTTTACCGCATGGGATATGACAGAGGATATGTAGAGGCACAGTGTGAAATTGGGGAGATTGACCTTCCTGTGGTAGATGACATTGAAGAAGCGTTAGAGGAGGCAGAGGCATGAGAATAGGAACATACATAATGAGAAAGTACATCGTTGACGATGTGCCTGAAGATAAGTTGTACATAGTCATTGAAGAAATGACAAAGAAGTTTGGTGATGTGACAGTAGAAAAGAACTATGATGGCACGTTTGATGTAACGGCAGAAGTATTCGTATCAAGTAAATAGAAAGAGGCATAACAATGAATTTCATATACAAAGTAAAAATATCATACAGAGGTGAATACACCTTTACAAACAAGTTTGATGCTTTAAGATTTGCTGAACTTGCGAAAGGTCATCAGGACGAAGACGAAAAGGTAACGATCACCATAGAAAGGGAAAAAGAATGACAAAGGCAGACGCAATAGAATGGCTTGAGTGGCTAAAGAAGTACCACACAGAAGAATGGATTCAAGAGGCTTTAGATATAGCCATTCAGTATATGAAAAGAGATTGGAGGCTACCATGATTGATGTTATAAGATTCTGCGACGTGATAGACAACTGCGCAGATTGCCCAATTTATGCAGACACATGTGATGGGAGGTGTGATGATGACTGACCTAATAAGCAGAGCCGATGCGATATGCGAGGTATTAGTGAATGACGGCATAGAGAATATTGTAGATCGCATCAAGGCTCTCCCATCAGCCGAAGCCGAGTGGATACCATGTAGTGAAAAATTGCCGAGAACAGGTGATGATATTCTTGTGACTTTTTCTGATGGGGAAGTGGACATCATTATAAGTGCAAGACCAAAAGTGTGGGTAAAATACGAAGAAGCGAATAATCTTATTTTCCCGGTTGCATGGATGCCGTTACCAGAGCCGTACAGAGAGGATGGTGAAGAATGAGATTTGATTATTGCAAGGCAAACTTGCATACATCGTGCGAAGAACACAAATATGACCATTGCGAGATGTGCAATATAGCAAGAGCGTATCAGCATGGTTACGAAACAGCACAAGAGGATATGCCCAAAGATGCCGTAGAGGTGGTGCGCTGCAAAGACTGCAAGTACTATTCCGTCAAGGGGAGAACAACACAATTTGGTTTCTGTGGATATAGACACGCAGGAACAGACGAAACGGATTATTGTTCAAGGGCAGTAAGGAGAGAGCCATGAAACGGTACAGAGTATCACAGTACACAGATTTTAGTCTTGGCGATGGCTTGCCGTATTGCAGATGGATAGTCAGAGAAGGCAACGGAACTCCGTATTGGGCAAAGACGACTTGCAAGAAAGGGTTTAATCCTTTGACCAAAGTCAGGCACGTTGGAAGTATAAAGAAAGTGTACGATGGCTGTTATTGCCCTATATGTGGCAGACCGATCAAGACAAGCGGATATGTGTTCGATGATGATTTTGTGGAAAGCGAGGTAGAGGAATGATATACAGAGAATATCTTACGGAATACGATGAGTATTCGCGTGGCATTAAGCACAGCATCACTATTTCAACAGACAACTTTCATGTATTCAAGACAATAAAAGCGTATGCAGAAAGCGTGTGTGAAAACGAGGATGCGCCTAAACTTTGCGAAGATGCAACCAAGGGCGGTGATTCAGAATGACAAGGGAAGAAGCAATCAGAATAATTGGGTGGTTGAAATGCACAACCAACCGTGAAGACGACCTTGAAGCAATAGACATGGCAATAGAAGCACTATCAACCGACAGACCGCAAGGCGAATGGAAACACACAATCACATGGCAACCATATTGTTCTAACTGCGAGTATGTATTTGACGAGGACGAGGAATATAGTCCGTTTTGGAAGTTCTGCCCTATGTGCGGTGCTGAAATGGCTGACAACTCATTAGTCAATGACATCACAGAATCGCCAAATGATGTAGTTGAAGCCCAAAATGATGTTATTACAGAAGACTATATGTGGGATTAAAGGAGAAAGGAGCGAGTAATGCGTTTGAGTTTTACAAAAGGCAAAGTAGGGAAAGATGCCCACAAGGTTTCAAAGACTTGGCGTTTAGGATTTCATGCTTTTAGGACAGAACACTTTTCAACTCTCCGTCTTTGCTATTTGCGTGACAAGAGAGGAACACACTACATGGAAATAACAAAAGAGAGAAGATGCTATGACGCTTGGGGAGAAAGGAGAGAGAAATGAGCCGATTAGACTATTGCCAATATGAGTTAGTTGATGATTGCTACGATTGGAAGAATGACCACTGTGACGAGTGCAACATTTTCAAGGCATATTGCGAGGGCGCAATACGAGCGAAAAATTCAATCGTGCGGTGTAAGGATTGTCACTTCGCACACGACGATATAACACATCTGTACTGCGATTACTTCGGTCACAAGGTGTATGAAGATGACTATTGCTCGCACGGAGAAAGGAAAGAGCCACACGGCTTCACAGCAGACGAATGGTACAGGAACACGTTCAAGGAGAATGATTAATGACAGCAAAAGAATATTTATTACAATATCAATTGCTTATTGTGCGGATTGAGAATGCGGAGCGAGATATAGACGAAATAAGAGAAGAACGAAACTCAATAAGTATCGTTTTAGATGGAATGCCAAGAGGCTCTGCAATATCAGATAAAACGGCGAAACTTGCTGTATTGTTAGCAGACATGGAATCAGAGCTGTTAGAACTGAGGACAGAAGCGTGGCTGAAGAAGTTGGAAATCATACGAACTATTGACAAGCTAACCGATCCGTCAGAAGTAAGGCTGTTACATTTGCGGTATTTAGACAACTATACATGGGAAAAGATTGCGGTGACAATGAATTATACATATCAATGGGTTGCCGGAACACTACACAGCAATGCGCTGCAATCTGTAGATAAGATAATCAATGGAGGTAACAATGGGTAAATACGGAACAAGATGTGAATACGGTGATTGCTTTGCGTGTAACACTGAAAAGGAAGTGTGTTTGATACTCAGACCAACATATGAAGAAGATGAAGTCTGCCCGTTTTATAAATATGGGATTGATGTTGATTTAGAAACAAAAGCAGACAAAGAAACAATTGAATACGCAAACAAAAGAATAAAGAAGCTGAAGGAAGACACAAAGGCACTTAACAGCAAGATAAGGGAAATTAATTCAGAAAAGGAAGAAATACAAAAGAAGATAAGAGAAGCACAGAATCAAAAGGAAAATGTGGAAACAAGAATGAAAGAAAGAGCAAAAAATAATTAGTTGATAGAAATTGATACTATGCTTGTGTTATAAGTAAACTGTCTTAAAAGACATTGGATCACACTCCTTTTCTTAAGATAGTTGTTCAGGGCAAAGGCCACATGGGAAACCGTGTGGCTTTTGTATTTGTGGGGGTCAATATGGCAGAGAAGAAAACAACAAAGAAGACTACAAAGAAAGTAACATACAGAGATAAGAAGTTTACCGTGATGGAAGAAGTAAACGGAAGACTAAAGCTGACAGATGGTATCATTCACTTTTGGGTAAAGGCTGACAAGGTTGAAAGAAACTAAAGCATTCTATCATTCACAGGCATGGAAGAACACAAGACGGAACTACAAACAAAGTGTTGGCGGTCTGTGTGAAAGATGCCTGGCAAAAGGAATGATAGTACCAGCAGAGATAGTACATCACAAGATACCATTGACAGCTGACAACATGAATGACCTGAACATATCTTTGTCATGGAAGAACTTACAGGCTCTATGCAGACAATGCCATGCTGAAGTTCATGATGATATGTATGCAGAAAGAACAGGAAGAAGATACAAGATAGATGAGAATGGGAGGGTAATAATCCGTGATTCCGTACTTTGAAACACACATAACGGAGGCTTGCAATCTTAAATGCAGAGGCTGTTCACATTTCTCTGTGTTTGCAAAGCCAAAGCACAAAGACCTTGAGGAATTTGAAAGAGAATTCAAACGGCTGTCAGAGATTGAGGAAATCGGCATCATCCGTTTAATGGGCGGTGAGCCTTTGCTCAATCCTGACTTTATGGAGTATTGCCGAATAGCAAGACGATATTTCCCAAAGACATCCATAAGCCTTGTAACCAATGGAATACTTGGTCACAAGTTAGAGCCACATATTGACGAGCTAAACGAGCTGCGGATCAATGTGACAATATCAGACTATCACCTTGACAAGCAGAACAAGAACATACACACAGAGCTGCATGAGAAGGGTAAGCTGTACAACATCAGCCTTGACCCAACAGGACAGCAAGATGAAGACCTGATGCATTACTTCTGCGACATCAGAATCAATCATTGGTTTTATTATCAGGATGGCAGGTTCTATCCGTGTTGCATTGCCGGAACAATCCATGACTTCTGGGAACACTTTGATTTGGATTGGGGGATGACACCTGAAGAGTTATCCATTGACATATTCAATCATACAGCAGAAGAGATAGAACAGTTTATATCAAAGCCATGTAAGCTGTGTAGTTATTGCGACACACTGACAAGACAAAGAACATACAAGCCGTTCTCAATAAGTGAAGGAAAGATGGAAGAATGGACTATCTGATACCCCCTTGTTGCAATATTGCAACAGCGGTGGGGTCACCGATGCGCGGGGGTCAGAAAAAATACTAGC
>ERZ809472.69-NODE-69-length-28010-cov-7.386442_pt1 | contig 28010 bp, 21 predicted proteins | sample MGYA00521274_ERZ809472 | MGnify/ENA primary metagenome ERZ809472 (study PRJEB31581, sample SAMEA3312791) | metagenome | study: EMG produced TPA metagenomics assembly of the PRJEB8939 data set (Metagenomic analyses of Rumen microbiomes reveals... | reverse complement strand
CAGAACGCCGCCTTCATGGCACTGGCCGACCAGCCGGAGATCCGTTTCGTGATCTCGAACACGACGGAGGCGGGCATCGCCTTCGATCCGTCATGCAAGTTGGAGGATGCGCCTGCCAGCAGCTATCCCGGCAAACTGGTACAGTTGCTCTACCGCCGCTATCAGACGTTTGGCGGTGACATGACCAAGGGACTGATCATCTTCCCCTGTGAACTGATCTTCCTGAATGGTCACGTGCTGAAGAAGTGCATCTACCAGTATATCGACCATTGGAACCTCGGCAGCGACTTCAAGAAATGGTTCGAGGAGGCCTGCGGCGTGTATGCCACGCTGGTGGATCGCATCGTGCCGGGCTTCCCCCGCAAGGATATTGCTGAGATCCAGGAGAAGATTTCGTATCGCGACAACCTCGTGGTACAGGCCGAGAACTTCCACCTCTGGGTGATCGAGGCCCCGAGGGAGGTGGCACAGGAGTTCCCTGCCGACAAGGCCGGACTGCACGTGCTGTTCGTGCCCTCGGAGGAGCCCTACCACAAGCGTAAGGTGACGCTGCTCAACGGCCCGCACACGGTATTGAGTCCCGTGGCCTTCCTGAGTGGCGTGGATATCGTGCGCGACGCCTGTCAGCATGAGATCATCTCACAGTACATCCACAAGGTGCAGTTCGACGAACTCATGCAGACGCTCGACCTGCCCATCGAACAGTTGGAGAAGTTCGCCCGCGACGTGCTGGAGCGCTTCGATAATCCGTATGTGGATCATCAGGTGACGAGTATCATGCTGAACTCCTTCCCGAAGTACCAGACGCGCGATCTGCCCGGTCTGAAGACCTATCTTGAGCGCAAGGGCGAGTTGCCTAAGGGACTGGTGTTCGGACTGGCCGCCATCATCACCTACTACAAGGGCGGCAAGCGCGAGGACGGCATCGAGATCACGCCCAACGACGACCCGAAGATCATGGACCTGCTCAAGGAACTGTGGGCTACGGGAGACACGCAGAAAGTGACCGACGGCGTGCTCGGCGCAGAGTTTATCTGGCAGGAGAACCTGAACAAGATTCCCGGTCTGAATGCCATGGTCAAGCAGGACCTCGACCTCATCAAGAGCGTCGGTATGCTGGAAGCCGTGAGGAGCATTCTGTGACATTAAACATTAAAGATTAAACATTTAATATTGAGCGAAGCAATCGAGATCAAGGGGGCGAGGGTCACTAACCTGAAGAATATTGACGTCAGGATCCCCCGAAATACATTCACAGTGATTGCCGGAGTCAGTGGCTCCGGCAAATCGTCCTTAGCCTTCGACACGTTGTATGCCGAAGGCCAACGAAGATATGTCGAGAGTCTGTCGAGTTATGCCCGCCAGTTCCTCGGCAGGATGAACAAGCCCGAGTGCGACTTCATCAAGGGCATCCCCCCCGCCATCGCCATCGAACAGAAGGTGATATCCAGGAACCCGCGCTCGACGGTGGGTACCTCGACGGAGATCTACGAGTATCTCCGACTGCTCTTTGCCCGCATCGGCAAGACCTACTCCCCGATCAGCGGTCAGGAGGTGAAGAAGCACTCCACGGAGGATGTGGTAAGGCAGGTGCTGGAATACTCGAAGGGCACACGCTTCGTCGTGATGGCGCCGATACAACTCAGAGAGGGGCGCACGATGGAGCAGCAGTTGAAGACGTATCAGTTGGAGGGATATGCGAGGATATATATTAACGGGGATTTCCTGAGGATTGATGACTGGTTGGAAGGACACACAGGGGACAGGCACCACTGTGCCCCGCAGGCGGGCCACGGGATGGGGCCAGTCCCCGAGTGTCCTTCCGAGGGGCCGTATCTGGTGATCGACCGTATGAGCGTGGATGACAGCAAGGACGCGATCGCACGACTGGTGGATTCCGCAGAGACGGCCTTCTATGAGGGACATGGAGAACTGAGACTGTTGTTCCCCCCGACGATCTTCTACGACTTCTCGATGAAGTTCGAGGCCGACGGCATAACCTTCGAGGAGCCCACCGACCAGATGTTCTCCTTCAACTCCCCCGCAGGCGCCTGTCCGGAGTGTCAGGGTTTCGGACGTATCATCGGCATCGACGAGAAACTGGTGATCCCCAACACGACGCTCTCCGTGTATGACGGTTGTGTGGTGTGTTGGCACGGGGAGAAGATGAAGGAGTGGCTGCAGTGGTTTATCCGCCACGCCGCCCAAAAAGAAAACTGTGGACCCGACGGAGTCGGCTTCCCCATCTTCGAACCCTATATGAACCTCAGTCAGCAACAGAAAGACTGGCTCTGGCATGGTCTGCCCTCCGACAAGGGAACCAAGGAGAAACCCTGCATCGACACCTTCTTCGAGATGGTGAAGGAAAACCAGTATAAGATCCAATACCGTGTGATGCTGGCCCGCTACCGGGGCAAGACCAACTGTCCGACCTGTCATGGTACCCGTCTGAAGCCCGAGGCCAACTACGTGAAGATCGGCGGCAGAAGCATCACCGACCTCGTGCAGATGCCCGTGGTGAGGCTGAAGGAATGGTTCGACCGTCTGGAACTCAGCGAACAGGATGCAGAGATCGGCAAGCGCTTGCTGACGGAGATCACCAGCCGGTTGCAGTTCCTCTTAGACGTAGGGTTAGGCTATCTGACGCTGAACCGCCTCTCGAACACCCTCTCCGGTGGTGAGAGCCAGCGCATCAACCTCTGTACCAGTCTCGGCAGTTCACTGGTGGGCTCCCTCTATATCCTCGACGAACCGAGCATCGGTCTGCACTCCCACGACACAGACCGCCTTATCCATGTGCTGAAGGAACTACAGGCCATCGGCAATACTGTGGTCGTGGTGGAGCATGACGAGGAGATCATGCGGGCCGCCGACCATCTCATCGATATCGGTCCCGACGCAGGACGGCTGGGCGGTGAGATCGTCTTCGACGGGGATGCCAAGGACATCAACAAGACCTCACTGAAGAAATACCCTAAGAGTTACACCGTGAAGTATCTGCTCCACGAGGAAAAGATCCCCGTGCCCCAAAGCCGTCGTCCGTGGAACAGGCATATCGACATCAAGGGGGCGAGGATGAACAACCTGCGCGGTATCGACGTACAGATCCCACTGAACGTGATGACGGTGGTGACGGGTGTCTCCGGCTCAGGTAAGTCGAGCCTCATCAAGGGCATCCTCTACCCTGCCCTGAAACGCCATATCGGTGACGTGTGCGACGCCCCTGGCGAATACCTCGGCCTTGGTGGCGACGTCGATGCCATCAGGCGCGTGGAGTTCGTCGATCAGAACCCCATCGGCAAGAGCACCCGTTCGAACCCCGCCACCTACGTGAAGGCCTACGACGCCATCCGCGACCTCTACGCCGAACAGCCGTTGAGTCAGCAGATGGGATTCACGCCCCAGTACTTCTCCTTCAATGCCGACGGCGGACGATGCGAGGAGTGCAAGGGTGCCGGTGTGATCACCGTGGAGATGCAGTTCATGGCGGATCTCGTATTAGAGTGCGAAGCCTGTCACGGCCACCGTTTCAAGAAGGATATCCTCGACGTGAACTTCCACGGCAAGAACATCGATGACGTGCTGAACATGACGATCTCCGAGGCCCTCCAGTTCTTCGGGGAACACGGGGAGAAGACCATCGTCAACCGTCTCAGGGCCCTGGACGACGTCGGTCTCGGCTATATCAAACTGGGCCAGAACTCCTCCACCCTCTCAGGCGGTGAGAACCAGCGCGTCAAACTGGCCTATTTCATCGGACAGGAGAAACAGGAGCCCACGCTCTTCATCTTCGACGAGCCGACCACGGGTCTGCACTTCCACGATATCGACCGTCTGCTCCATGCGTTCAACGCCCTCATCGAACGGGGCCACACCATCCTGATCATCGAGCACAACATGGAGATCATCAAATGTGCCGACCATGTGATAGACCTGGGTCCTGACGGCGGCGACAAAGGTGGTGCCCTCGTGGTGGCAGGCACTCCCGAAGAGGTAGCACGCTGTAACGAGAGTCTGACAGGCAGATACCTCAAGGATAAATTAACATAAGACATTGGAACATCGTCAACCACTCTTCAGGCTATTCGTGCTGGGCATACTGATAAGCATGTCCTACAGCCTGTATGCCAAGGAGAAGGTTGACTCCATGATCCTCCATCGCATCTACAACTACCAAAAGACGCTGACGCCGGAGATCAACGGTATTGACGACCATGTCTATGCCAAGTTCCGCTTCAATGTGGAGAAGCGCAACTTCACCTTATGGCTCATCCCCACGATGTACGTCCTGGCGAAGGATCCCCGTGAGTATATCCGTGAGTCGTACAACAAGGTGCACTTCACCGATGCCCATCACTACGACATCAACAGTCAGGTACTAGCAGGAACCATCCGTCACAACCGCAATGCCATGACTCCCCTGCTGGACTACATGACGCCTAACATCTACGACATCGACCTCTACGACGGTCATATACTCTCCCCCTTCAACAAGACCAATCGCAGGTACTATTACTACACGGGGAAACTCCTTGACGACGGCACCACAAGACTGAACTTCCGTCCGAGAATCTATAACACCCAACTGCTCAACGGCTATGCCATCGTTGAGACGGAGACGGGACGTATCATCCGTACCGTCCTTAACGGAGAGTTCGACATGATCACCTTCCGGACGGAAATCCAACAGGGTGACGAGGGCCCCCTCTCCCTCATGCCGAAGAAATGTACGACGGCCGCCACGTTCCGTTTTGTAGGCAACAGGATATCGGCACTCTTCGATGCCTCCTACCATTGTCCCACGTCGCTGCCCGACAGTATCACGAAGGTGTCAAGCCGTGAACTGATGGACTCCATCCGTGCCACCCCACTCACAGAGACCGACAAGCGTATCTATGAGGCATACGACAACCTACAACAGCAGGACACGGTCGCGATCGACACGACAGCCAAGGAGAAGAGATCCTTTCCACGCGTGTTGAAGAAGATCCTCTGGGACACCATCGGCGACCAGTTGGTGACACCCATTGCCGCAGAATCAGATGCCGCCGAGTTCTATCTCTCGCCCATCATCAACCCCCTCTATCTTAGGTATAGCGGCAGCAGAGGACTGTCGTATAAGATGCGCCTCCACACGAGATACACCTTCTCGCCGCACCGTTATCTGACCTTTAAGCCCACCTTCGGTTACAATTTCAAGCAGAAGCAGTTCTACTTCACCGCTCCCCTGCGTATGACCTACAACCCGAAGCGTAACGGTTATGCGGAGATCGTCTGGGGCAACGGCAACCGCATCAGCAACACCACAGTGATGGACCAGATCAACCATGAGCATCACGACACCATCGACTTCAGGAACAAGGACATGGACAAGTTCACGGACTATCACGTGCAAGTGTTCAACAATATCATGGTCTTCGACTGGTTCGACATCGAGACGGGTATCGTCTATCACCAGCGCGTGGCACTGAACAAAGACCTCATGCGCCATTATGATGTACCCACCGAGTATCGCAGTTTTGCACCGATGATCGGTCTGAAGTTCTCCCCCTGGCTGAACAGAGGACCCGTCATCTCCATCGACTGGGAAAGGAGTATCAAGAACGTCTTCGATTCGAACATCGACTATGAGCGCTGGGAGTTCGATGCCCAGTGGAAATACAGGTTGCCTGGTCTCAGGGTGCTCAACCTCCGTTCCGGCTACGGGTTCTATACCAACAAGCACGAGAACTACTTCCTGGACTATTCCAATTTCCGTGACAACAACCTGCCGGAAGACTGGGATGACAACTGGAGCGGTGACTTCCAACTGTTGGACAGTCGGCTCTATAATGAGTCGGACTACTACATGCGGGGGAACATCTCGTATGAGTCACCCCTGTTGTTCGCCAAATGGTTCCCCTACCTCGGCAAGTATATCGAGAAGGAGAGATTCTACGTCAGTTCGGTTCTCTTAGAGAAGACCCGTCCCTATTCGGAGTTGGGCTATGGCTTTACCAACCGCTATATCTCCATAGGACTCTTCGCCAGTTTCCTGGGTAGCGAGTTCCAGAAGTGCGGCGTCAGTTTTGATTTTGAATTATTCAAGCGATGGTAACTACGACAAAACCCCTCACCGTCTATAAGGCCTCCGCAGGAAGCGGTAAGACCTTCACCCTTGCCACGGAATATATCCGTCTGCTCGTGGAGGATCCGCAGAGTTATCGCACCATCCTCGCCGTCACCTTTACCAACAAGGCCACGGAGGAGATGAAGACACGTATCCTCAGTCAACTCTACGGCATCTGGAAAGGTCTGTCCGAGTCTGACAGATACCTGCAGGCCATCCATGAAAAGACAGACCTGCCGACGAAGACGATCAGGGAACGGGCTGGGATAGGACTGGCCAACCTGTTGCATAACTACAACTACTTCCGGGTGGAGACCATCGACACCTTCTTCCAGAGTGTGCTCCGTAACATGGCCCGCGAACTGGACCTCACCACCAACCTGCGCATCGGCCTCAACGACACACAGGTGGAAGAACTGGCCGTGGATCAGATGATCGAAGACCTGAGTACCACCGATGTCATCCTCCAGTGGATCCTCAAGTATATCATGGAGAACATCTCCGACGACAAGTCGTGGAACGTCATCTCACAGATCAAGAAGTTCGGTCGTACCATCTTCCGCGACGAATACAAGGAGGTGAGTCAGGCCCTGGAGAAGAAGATGACCGAACCTGGTTTCTTTGACGACTATACCACCCGTCTGCGTGAGATCCGCGACACGGCAGAGGAACGGATGAAACAGATCGCCGACAGTTTCTTCGACACACTCGACGAAGAGGGACTGACCATCGAGGATTTCGCGTACGGCAAGACTGGTCTCTGCAGTTTTTTCCTCAAACTGCGTCAGGGCATCTTCGACGAGAGTATCGTCGGCAAACGTGTCACTGACAGTCTCGGCGATCCCACGAAATGGTATAAGAACAGTCACCCGCGACGGGAACTCATCCACGCCCTCGCCGATTCCACGTTGGGTGATATCCTGCGCCTGGCCATCGAGGAGCGACCCCGTCAGTGGAAGCGCTATAAGTCGGCTGACCTGACGCTGCGCCACCTGAATCAACTGAGGCTGCTGAGCAGTATCGAAGGGAAAGTGCGTGAGATCAACGAGACCAGTAACCGTTTCCTGCTCAGTAACACCCAGCACCTGTTGCACGCCCTCATCGGTGAAAGTGACTCCCCCTTTATCTTTGAGAAGATCGGCACCCAACTGGAGCATGTGATGATCGACGAGTTCCAGGACACCTCCACCGTACAGTGGCAGAATTTCCGCGTGCTGTTGGCCGAGACCATGAGTCACGCACAGGGCAGCAGCCTCATTGTGGGTGATGTCAAACAGAGCATCTACCGTTGGCGATCAGGCGACTGGAGACTGCTGAACGATATCGAACAACAGTTTAGTACCCAGCAGATTACAACAACATCATTAAAGACAAACTATAGGTCTGACCGTAACGTTATCACGTTCAATAATCTCTTCTTCCGCAACGCGGCGAACTTAGAATATCTGACACAGAAAGAACTCAATGAAACGGCGGCCGAACAACTCCGGAGAGCATACGCCGACGTGGAACAACTCATACCCGAAGACCGTCAGTCCCAGGGAGAAGTGAGCATCCGTCTGTTGCCCGCAGAGGATTATCAGGAACAGACCCTCCAACAGATAGCCGACACCATCGGTGACCTCACGGCCCAGGGTATTCCCCAGCGCGACATCGCCATCCTCGTTCGCACTAACGCCCTGATCCCCATCATCGCCCAGTATTTCATGGAGCAGAATCCCGAGGTGACCATCGTCTCCGACGAGGCTTTCAGGCTCGACGCCTCCCCGGCCGTCAACCTGCTCGTACTGGCGCTCCGTCTGATCACCCATCCTGACGACCAACTGACCAAGGCTGCCATCGTGAAACTATGGCACTGTGACGTGTTACAGGAAGACACGGCCGACCACGACCTGCTGCTCAGCACCTGCGACCTCGATGCCCTGTTGCCCGACACGTTCAAAGGCCATTTCGACGACTTGGTCACCATACCGCTATACGAACTGGTGGAACACCTGTATGCCGTCTTCACCCTTGAACGCCTCAACGGACAGAGTGCCTATGTCTGTGCGTTCTACGACCAGTTGGCCGACTATGTCAGTGAGAACACGGCCAGCATCGACGGTTTCCTGAAGGAATGGGACGAGAGTCTGTCGGGCAAGACCATCCAGAGTGATGTGACAGAAGGTGTACGCATCATCTCCATCCATAAGTCAAAGGGACTGGAGTTCGACTATGTCATCTGTCCTTTCTGCGACTGGCAGTTGGAGAAGCAGAGCGGCAATATCCTCTGGTGTCAGCCGGAGGAGGTCCCCTACAACGATCTCCCCATCGTCCCCATCGACTATAGTCAGAAGCAGATGATGGGTACCATCTACGAACAGGACTACCTCCAGGAGCATCTGCAGAACACCGTCGATAACCTGAACCTGCTCTATGTGGCTTTCACCCGCGCCCGTCAGGGACTCTATGTCCTGGGGCGCAGGAAAGCCTCGGGCAGTCGTTCCACCCTCATCGAACAGTGCCTGCCACTCGTGGCCAATGAACTGCCGGAGGCCACCCTTGAAGGACTGGAAGACGAACAACAGTCGATCGCCTTCCAATATGGCACCCTCCTCCACCGCTCCCCGAAAGAGAAAGCCGGAGGGAATGACAACCCCTTCCTCCAGCCCTCGGAGCCACTCACCGTCGATTTCCGCCATCAGGAGAGTAAGGTCATCTTCCGACAGAGTAACCGTAGCCGTGACTTCGTGGCTGGTGAGGATGAGGACGACGAACAGCGTCGCAACTATATCCAGACTGGTAGTGTGCTCCATCAGATATTCTCCACCATCCGTACCACCGACGATATCGACGATGCCCTCCGTCAACTCCAGTTCGAGGGTGTCATCTACGACGATCATATCACGGCCGACAAGATTACCGAGATGCTCCGCAAGCGTCTCAGTAACCCGAAGGTGGCTGACTGGTTCTCCTCACGGTGGACACTCTTCAACGAGTGTACCATCCTCTCCGTAGAAGATGGGGAGGTCAGGGAGCACCGTCCTGACCGTGTGATGACGGACGGCCATGAATGGATCGTCGTCGATTTCAAGTTCGGTGCGCCCAAGCCCGAGTACCATGACCAGGTACGGGCCTATATGGATCTCTTAGCCTCGATGGGACACACCCATATCACGGGTTACCTCTGGTATGTCTATAGCAATCAAATAGAAGAAGTATGAAGAGTTTCCTCGAATACGTCGCAGCCGACCTGATGGCCAAATACGGTACCGACCTCTCCCGTGTGGCCGTCGTCTTCCCCAATAAGCGCGCCTCACTCTTTCTCAACGAGCACCTGGCCCGTCTTGCAGGGAAGCCCCTGTGGAGTCCCGCCTATATCACGATCAGCGAACTCTTCCGCAGTCACTCCACGCGGAAGGTGGCCGATCCCATCCAACTCGTCTGTGAACTCTACCAATGTTTCACCCAGTGTACGGGCATCGACGAGACCCTCGATCATTTCTATGGCTGGGGACAACTCCTGCTCGCCGACTTCGACGACCTCGACAAGAACATGGCACCTGCCGACAAGGTGTTCGCCAATCTCCGCGACATCCACGAACTCGACGACATCTCCTACCTCACCGCAGAACAGAAGGAGATGATACAACGGTTCTTCAGCAACTTCTCCGACGACCATAACAGCGAACTCAAACAGCGGTTCCTCCGTCTGTGGAGTCGCATGGGTGATATCTACCACACCTTTAACGCGCGCCTCGCCAGTCAGCAGATAGCCTACGAGGGGGCCCTCTACCGTCAGGTAGCCTCCGACGAGAGTATCCAGTTCAGTTACGACACCTATGTTTTCATCGGCTTCAATATGCTCCAGCAGGTGGAACAGACCCTGTTCCGTCGTCTGAAGGCGGAAGGCCGTGCACGTTTCTACTGGGACTTCGACGACTATTACCTCGGCAAGAACGAGGCAGGTCACTACATCGCCCAGTACCTGAGTGCCTTTCCCAACGAGTTGGACATCCACGACAAGGATATCTACGCCAACTTCTGTCAGGAGAAGCAACTGGCCTATATCTCTGCCCCCACGGAGAATATCCAGGCCCGTTATATCAGTCAATGGCTCGACAAAGAGCGCATCGCCGATGGCAGGCGTACGGCCATCGTGCTCTGCGACGAGGCCCTCCTGCCCACGGCCATCCACTGTCTGCCCGAAGCCGTGGAGAAGGTGAACGTCACCACCGGCTATCCCCTGAACCTGACGGCTGCCGCCACGTTGGTCAGTCAGTTGCTGAACCTCCATATCTACGGCCGTTCCAGAAAGACAGGCCGCTACCAGTCCCGTCTGCTCAGGATCCTGAACCAGCATCCATACGCACCTTATCTCTCCATCGACACCATGTCGGAGGATATCCTGCCTTGGCTCCGTGATACCATCCGTCAGGTGGCGGTCAGCATCCAAGAGCCCGACGCCCTCACCCAAGAGTCGCTCTTCCGTACCTATACCCTGCTCAACCGCGTCTGTGAACTGAAGACCAACGGCGGCCTCGATGTCGATATCATCACCCTGCAACGCCTCATCATGCAGATCATCCAATCCACCACGATTCCCTTCCACGGCGAACCCGCCGAGGGTATTCAGGTGATGGGTGTGCTGGAGACGCGTAACCTCGACTTCGACCATGTGCTGCTGCTCTCCTGCAACGAGGGGAAGATGCCCCGTGGCGTCAACGACACCTCGTTCATCCCCTACAGCATCCGCAAGGCCTACGGTCTCACCACCATCGATCATAAGGTGGCCATCTATGCCTACTATTTCCACCGACTGCTGCAGCGTGCCTCCGACGTGACGATCGTCTATAACAACGCCACCAACGACGGACAGACGGGCGAGATGTCGCGCTTCATGCTCCAACTGATGGTAGAGAGCGGTCATCCCATCACCTTCCATGCCCTGAAGTCCGGACAGACGATCAACCTCCGTGCCCCGCAGGCCGTTGAGAAGACAGACGCCGTCATGCAGATACTCCGACAGCGTTTCAGCAAGGAACAGGGTGGCATCAGTCCTACAGCCATCAGCAACTACCTCCGTTGTCAACTGCGGTTCTTCTACCGTTATGTATGCAACCTCATCGAACCCGACGACAACGAGGAGGATATCATCGACAACCGTATCTTCGGTAATATCTTCCACCTTGCGGCACAGACCATCTACGAACGGCTGAAGGCACTCACGGGCAACCACGTCACGGCTCTTGCCATCGACGATCTGTTGAAAAGCGAAGTAGAGATTGAGCAGGCCGTTGATGCTGCCATCAAGGAGGATCTCTTCCAGATAAAAGACCCGTCACGCCCCATGCCTCCCCTTGACGGTATCCAACTCATCAACCGCGAGGTCATCATCAGATATGTGCGTCTGCTCTTGGAGACCGACCGCCGACTGACGCCCTTCACCATCCTCGGTTTGGAGAAGAAGGTCTCCATGCCCTTCGAGGTCGTCGGTGATCAGTCGTTCCAAACCACCATGGGCGGCTATATCGACCGTCTGGATCAGGTGACGGATGCTGTGACGGGCAAACCGCGTATCCGTGTCGTCGATTACAAGACAGGTGGCTACCGCCTCAAGGCACTCCCTGATATAGAGGCTATCTTCGACCCGCAGAACATCAAGGATCACAGCGACTACTACCTCCAGGCGTTCCTCTACAGTCATATCGTCCGTCGGGAGACGGCGACACCCGTCTCCCCTGCCCTGCTCTTCATCCAGCACGCAGGTGCCGACGACTACGACCCCACGCTCTGTCTCGGCAAGGAACCCGTACGCGACATCGCCAGTGTGAGTGACACCTTCATGCAACTGCTCAACAACAAAATGGGTGAGATCTTCGATCCCACCCTATCACTTACGCCCACTGATGACCGCAAACGTTGCGATACCTGTCCTTACGCCGCCCTCTGCGGACGGTAACCTTACCTGATACGATCCATCGAGCGGACAAGTTTCTCGTCGGCATTGATGGCGCGACGGGCCATCAGGTAAAGCACAAACGCGATGGCCGGGAACACCGCCGGCCATGACGGACGGAAATCGACCGTTCCCCACGACTTGTCACCCACCACCTGGGAGATGACGAAATAACACACATACCAGCCGATGATGAGCAGGGCATTGAACAGGCAGAAAAGTGCCTGGATCTTCCTGTTATGATAGAGGAAGATGGTGTAGGTGCCCAGCACGGCCGTCGGCAACAGGATGGCCAACAGGGGCCATGTGTCGAAATGGTGCTTGCCTAAGGGATCGGTGAACCACAGGTTATAGACACGGGCCACCTCAAGACCTGCCGCCTTGAAGGAACCGATCTGCATACAAAGACAAATGACGGTCATCACGATGGCCGCCAAAAGATAAAGTGTCTGCTTACGCTGAATCATGTCACAAGGGGATTATCAATTCTCCTCGATACCTGTATCCTTGGAAGGATCGCGCCAATACACCTTGTTCTCAATGAACTCCTGCGTAGCCAGGAGAGAGGCCTTTGGCAACTTCTCGTAATAACGGGAGATCTCGATCTGCTCGCGGTTCTCAAACACCTCCTCCAGGGAGTCGTTATAAGAGGCGAACTCGGCCAACTTCTTCGACAGGTCCTCCTTGATCTGGAGACTGATCTGGTTGGCACGCTTGGAGATGATGGCTACACTCTCGTAGATGTTGTCCGTATCACGGCAAAGATCCATGATGTTACGGGTCACAGTATTAACGGGGGCTTTTGACTTCTTGTAATCCATATTGATATTTGATGATTAATCCTTAATTATTTTCTTACACTTGGCGATATACTTCTCGGCCGTGGCGACATTCTTGGAGTCGGGGAACTCGTTGATGAAACCGTAGCACTCATCCTCGGCATCACGGTAACGCTCCACGCGACGCTCCTCCGTACTGTTCTCTGCCAACTGGAACTTGCTCTTCATGATGAGCAGCATGAAATCCTCACGCAGACTGCAATAGGGATAGTTCTTCAGGGCATTCTGAGCCGTGATGATGCTGGCGTTATAGTTGCTCTCATCGTTGGAGTTGATATTACCGAAGTATCCTCCGAGGTTATAATAGAGCTCTGCAGAGATGTATTCCTTTTCGATCAACTTATCATAAAGTTTATAGAGCCGATCCTGAGCACGAGGACGTAACTTCGAATCCGGGAACAGATCCATGAACTGCTGATAGGCCTTGATGGCACCATTCGTAGGCGACTGGTCGAGACGGGGCTCCGGGGAACTCTCATAGAGCGACTCACCCACATAGAAAGCTGCTGACTCAGCATATATCCCGCGAGGATAACTGGAGCCATACTTCTTGAATGTCTCGGAGGCTGCCTCATAGTCTCGGTTGCAATACTGCGCCATGGCCAGCATGTAAAGACATTCCTGAGCCTCATCGGTACCCTTCTTGATGGTCACCAACTCTTCGAGCAGAGTGCAAGCCTTCTCGAACTTGCCACGGGCAAAGAATTCCTTGGCATATTCGTATTTAGCCTCCATATCGCCGTACTTAATGACAGCATTATATTCTGACGAGCAACTGCCCATCAGAAGTACGATACTTGAGAGGATAATGAGAGTCTTCTTCATTTCGGGGTGCAAAATTAGACATTTTCACGCAAATTACAAAGGTTTTTGCAGAAAATTATGAAATAAGAATTACGAATTATGAATTATTTATTATCTTTGCACCCCAATAGGCAGATTTTTATTAACATCAGATTACAAACCGACAGGTGATCAACCGGAGGCCATCCGAGAACTGACGGAGGGTCTGGACCGTGGCGACAAGTCACAGGTGCTGTTGGGTGTGACAGGCTCCGGCAAGACCTTCACGATGGCCAATGTCATCGCCAACCATAACCGTCCTACCCTGATCCTCAGTCATAACAAAACCTTGGCTCATCAGTTGTATGCGGAGATGAAGGAGTTCTTTCCGCAGAACGCCGTGGAGTATTATGTCAGTTATTATGACTATTATCAACCTGAGGCCTATATTCCCACCACAGACACCTATATAGAGAAAGATCTTGCCATCAACGACGAGATAGACCGTCTGAGACTATCGGCCGTATCAAACTTGTTATCAGGCAGGAATGACGTGATCGTTGTATCATCCGTTTCGTGTATCTACGGTATGGGTAGTCCTGTGGCATTACAGGAAAACGTTATCGAACTGCACGTTGGACAGAAGTTGGATCGCAATGCTTTGTTAAGGAAATTAGTGCAGTCGCTCTATATCCGTAACGACCTTGACCTGCAGCGTGGTAACTTCCGTGTGAAGGGTGATACGGTGGATGTGGCAATGGCCTATAGTGAGGTGGTGTTGCGCATCACGTTCTGGGACGACGAGATTGACGCCATCGAAGAGGTGGATAGTGTGACCTTCGACCGTCTGGCACGTTTCGAGGAATACAAGCTCTACCCTGCAAACCTCTTTATGACCTCGCAGGAACAGACCAATATCGCCATCCATGATATCCAGGACGATCTTGTGAAACAGATCGCCTTCTTCGAGGAGATGGGCGACCCCATCAAGGCCCAGCGCATCAAGGAGCGCGTGGAATATGACATGGAGATGATCAAGGAGTTAGGCCACTGTTCGGGCATCGAGAACTACAGCCGTTACTTCGACGGGCGCAAGGCCGGGGAAAGACCTTACTGTCTGCTCGACTTCTTCCCCAAGGACTATCTGCTCTTCATCGACGAGAGTCATGTGTCAGTGCCCCAGATCAGTGCGATGTATGGCGGCGACCGCAGTAGGAAGAGCAACCTCGTGGAATATGGTTTCCGTCTGCCCGCCGCCTTCGACAACCGTCCGCTGAAATTCGAGGAGTTCCAGCAGGAGGTGAACCAGGTGATCTACGTCAGTGCCACCCCCGCCGATTTCGAACTGGAAGAGGCAGAGGGTATCGTCGTGGAACAGGTGATCCGTCCTACGGGCCTGTTGGATCCGGAGATTGAGGTGCGCCCCAGTGAGAACCAGATCGACGACCTGATGGAAGAGATACAGACACGCAGCCAACGGGGTGAGCGCGTGCTCGTCACCACCCTAACGAAACGCATGGCCGAGGAACTGGCAGAATACCTCCTAAACCACGGTATCAAGACCAGTTATATCCATAGTGAGGTGAAGACCCTCGACCGTGTGCAGATCCTCAACGACCTCAGGCAGGGTGTCTATGACGTGCTGGTGGGTGTAAACCTGTTGCGTGAGGGACTGGACTTGCCGGAAGTGTCATTAGTGGCCATCCTCGATGCCGACAAGGAGGGATTCCTGCGCAGTCACAGGAGTCTGACGCAGACGGCTGGTCGTGCTGCCCGTAACGTGAACGGTAAGGTGATCATGTATGCCGATACCATCACGGCCTCGATGCAACTGACCATCGACGAGACCCTGAGGAGACGTGAGAAACAGATCCGCTACAACGAGGAGCATCACATCACACCCAAGCAGATCGTGAAGAATATCAGTACGGTGGCCCTGCAGCGGGATGACCGTCCTGACGTGAAGGAACTGAGGCGGGCCATGCTGGTACCTGACACCGGCGTGGGTCTTGCCGCCGATCCGATCTTAGAGCGGATGACCAGACCGCAGTTGGAGAAGAGCATCGCAGAGACCACCCGTCTGATGAAGGAGGCCGCCAAGGCGCTCGACTTCCTTCAGGCCGCCCAGTACCGCGACGAGATTATCAGGCTACAGAAAGAACTGGAGATGAAGTAAGACGAAAGTATGAAGAAATGAGAAAATGAAGAAATGAAACGTTAAAAATATTAAGGTACCATAACTTCATTACCTCATTTCTTCATTATCTCGTTTTTTATAAGTACTTTTGCACGGAAAATAAAAGAAGACGAATATGAGAAGACTCTTGATAGCATTGCTGATGCTCATGCCACTGTTAGCAACGGCACAGGACAACACTTGGGAACGCATTGAGACGGAACCAGTCGAGAAAGAGAATCCCGATGCAAAATACCTGGAACCTAATGCCGTACCCGAAATTGACGGCAAGGTCTGCTGGGAACAAACCATCGAAGCCCCGGGGAAGTCGGCTAAGGAGATCTATGATATCCTCTTGGCGCAACTCACGAAGATGACGGAGGAGCCCAACCAGATTGAGAACAGTATCGTGGCCGTGAAGGACTCCGTCAAACTTGAATTAGGAGCCGTCTTCCACGAATGGCTGGTCTTTAAGAATGCGACGTTCTCCCTCGACCAGACTCAGTTCAACTACCAGATCCTGGTTACCTGCGCCAACGAAAAGGCAGACGTAAGGTTGACGCGCATCACCTATGACTACGATCTGGAGCGCAAGCCCGCCCACTATCAGGCCGAGAAATGGATCACAGACAAATACTGTGTCAACAAGAAACACACGAAACTGCTTCCTATCTCAGGCAAGTTCCGCAGAAAGACCATTGACCGCAAGGACTTTATATTCAACAAGTTCAACACTTTGCTTAACGGGAAATAAGCATGAGCAAGGATCAAATACGTAATTGGCTGAACATCATCTTCATGATCATGGCCGTTATTGGTGTGATCTATTATCTCACCAAGGATCGGACGACGGGTACTTATATCATCCTGATCGCCATGTGCTTCAAGATTGCAGAGTCGTCCTTACGAATGATTAAATGAGAAACGAAACGAATAATGCATGGATGATGAAGGTGGGAGTGATACTTTTCACTCTTCACTTCTCACTTCTCACTTCTATCAACTCTTCTGCCCAGAACACGTTTGAGAACTCGTATAACCAGATTGACGAGAGGGGGAATGTGACACAGCGCGGTGATAACCAGAACTTCAACAAGCACAATAACGATACGACGCGCAACAAGGAGATTCCCAAAGGCTTATATACATGGACCCTCGACAGGAAGTTCGGTGACAGGATCTTCGTAGAGCCCGACACTCTCCCCCATCTGTTTATGAACACCACCTTTAACAGTGGTATGTATGGTGAGTACAACCATACAGGCAGTAACTACACTCCGCGTCTGAGCCGAATTTTCCTCAATCGTCCAGAGACGGATATCTTCTTCTTTACCCAACCCTACAGTTTTGTGGAGAAGAGACCGGATAAATTTCTCTTTATGAACACACTGTCGCCCTATACGAATGTGCTCTATGACAACTGTGGCGACAAGACCAATGGTGAGGACCATATCGATGCGAAGTTTGCCGTGAATGCAGGCAAGCAGATCAATGTCGGCTTCGACCTCGACTACGCGTATGCAAGGGGCTACTTCAGCAATCAGAGCGTTTCGCATTTCAACGGCATCTTATTCGGCTCCTATATCGGCGACCGCTATAACCTACACGTGTTCTTCAATACCAGTCACCAGAAAGCCGCAGAGAGCGGCGGTATCACCGATGACAACTATATCACGCATCCAGAGTCATTCCAGGACAACTATAATGAGAACGAAATACCCACCGTACTCTCCCAGAACTGGAACCGCAACGACCATAACCACCTGTTCCTGACCCATCGCTATAATATCGGATTCTATCGGAAGGTCAAAATGACGGAGGCTGAACTGAAGGCCAGAGAATTTGCCCAAGCATCGAAAAAGGAGAAGGAGGCAAACGCTGGCGACAAAGAGTTGGACATGAACAAGGGAAAAAAGGATGTCAAACCCTTAGGTCGTCCTGCTGGAGCCAAGATCATGGGAGTTCAGCCCAAGCCCGACTCCCTGACTATCGCTGTAGATACCACCCGCATCAAAGTTGACGGTCAGGCAGCCATCGACAGTCTGAACAGGGCACAGACCATCCAGGACTCCATCGATGCCACCATGAAACAGGAATACGTGCCTGTCACCAGTATCATCCACACGATGGAGTGGAACAGCAACCGACATATCTACGTGGCCCACAATACGATGGCCAACTTATATAAAAACCAGTATTACACCAGAAACGAGGAAGTAGGCAACGACTCCATCAACGACATCACGCGTAACATGCAGTTTAAGAACTCCTTCGGACTGGCATTACTGGAAGGCTTCAACAAATATGTGAAGGCGGGACTGAAGGCCTTCCTCACCTACGACTACAACCGCTATGAGATGCCTGACACCCTCAATGGCATCGCCACGCAGTCAACATGGAACGAACACGATATCAGCATTGGCGGACAACTCAGTAAGACACAGGGCAAGACCCTTCATTTCAATCTCTATGCCGAGACATGGCTGGCTGGTGCCAACGCAGGAAAGTTGCATGTGGATTTCAATACCGACGTGAATTTCAAACTCCTGGGCGACACCGTCAGACTGGCTGCCAACGCCTATTTCCACAGAAACACACCCAGGTTCTTCCAGACTAAATACCACTCCAAGCATCTCTGGTGGGACAATGACAACCTGTCTGCCGAGACCCGGACGAGGATAGAAGGCGTCTTCAGCTACGAGAAGACCAATACCAAACTGCGCGTCGGTATTGAGGAGATCCAGAACTACACCTACTTTGGTATGAGTTATGATTACCATGCCGACAGTCGGGCGAACCTGACAGCCAGCGTTTTCCTGGAGTCTGGCAACATCAACATCCTCACGGCACAACTCCACCAGAACTTCCGTTTGGGTGTGTTGAACTGGGAGAACGTGATCACCTATCAGAACAGCAGTAACAAAGATACCCTCCCCTTGCCGACCTGGAACATCTTCTCGAACCTCTACCTGAAGTTCAAGGTAGCCAAGGTTCTTGGTGTGGAGTTAGGCGCTGACGCTACGTGGTTCAGCAAATACTACGCCCCTGACTTCTGTCCGATGATCAACCAGTTTGCCATCCAAAAAAACGAGGCAAGCCGTGTAGAATTAGGCGGCTATCCATTCGTCGATGTCTATGCCAACATGGTGCTGAAGGGTGTACGCTTCTTCGTGATGATGAGTCATATTAACAGTGGCTCGGGTAATGGCATGCGTTTCCTGGCTCCCCACTACCCCACCAACAGTAATGTGTTGCATCTGGGTGTCTCCTGGAATTTCTTCAACTAAACCAGTAGCAGGCCGATACAGACACAGAGGCCGTAGATGAAGATATTCCTCGCCGTCTCTCCCAAACATTGGTTCAGCGCCTTTCCCTGATAGATGCGCTTGATCTTCAGATAGGTAAAGATATGCATCAGCAGATAGATCAACGGGAAGATAAACGCCAGCACGTGACCGTTTATCCAGAAAACCCCACCCAGGATGAAAGCACCGATACCTACGGCAAGGTAGATCTGGAGACCAGCCTCGGCGCCTAACTTCACGATGATCGTGTTCTTCCCTGCCTCGCGGTCATTGTCCCTGTCACGGAAGTTATTCACGATCAACAGGGCATCAATCACCAGTCCACAGGCTAATGAAGCCAGGAACACCTGCCACATAACGGTATGCAACTGCACATAATAGGTACAACAGACGGGTACGATACCGAAGAACACCAAGACCAGCATATCACCCAGTCCCCGATATGAGAAAAACGTCGTATAGAGGAAGGCAAAGACCACACAGAAGATGCCAACGAGGATCATCTCCAATCCTCCGAAATAGGCCAAGGGCAGGCCGATGACACAGGCGATACAGGTGGTGGCGGCAATGGCCTTCTTCATCGCGTCGAGTGTCACCCATCCCTGGGCACAGGCACGACGGGGACCCAAGCGCGTCTCTACGTCATCCGTACCGTTGGCAAAGTCGAAGAAGTCGTTAATGAAATTCGCATCGATCTGCATGGCAAAGGCGAAGAGCAGACACAGGACGGCAGCCAACCAACTAAAGGTTCCCTCCTCATAGAATGTCAGCGCATCGGTATAAGCCAGAGACACACCAATCATCACAGGGACAGCAGCCCCTGATAAGGTCTTCGGACGAGCGGCCAACAGCCAGGCCTTAGCAGAATTCGTCTTAATAACAGGCTCTTCCATCATTATTTTCTATTTTTTCTTGCAAAAGTAATCAGAAAATCGTATATTTGCAAACAAAAGACAGACTTTTTCACTATAACCTACCAACAATGAACTATCAATCCAGCACTCCCAGTCTTGATCTGGTGGAATTTATCGAGACCCAAATACTCCCCCGATACGCTGAATTTGACCGTGCCCACAACATGGAGCATGTCACCCGTGTCATCCGCAGTTCACTGGAGTTGGTGAAGACCACAGGGGCCGACGTCAACATGGCCTACACCATCGCGGCCTATCACGACCTGGGGATGATCGGCCACCGTGCCGACCACCATCTGCGAGGAGGGAAAATCCTTGCGACGGATGCCAGACTAAAGAAGTGGTTCTCGCCTGAGCAGATCAAGATCATGAAGGAGGCCGTGGAGGATCACCGAGCCTCAGCCAGTCGTGCCCCACGAAGCATCTACGGCAAGATCGTCGCAGAGGCAGACCGTGACATAGACACTGAGACTGTCATACGACGCACTGTCCAGTTCGGACTCAGCAATTATCCTGAGATGGACAAGGAAGGTCACTGGAAGCGCTTCAAGGAGCACATGGACAATAAATACTCGAAGGACGGCTATATCCGTCTGTGGATACCCAACTCCCCCAACGCCAGAAAGCTCAGTGAACTGCGAGACCTCATCGCCCAACCCGACAAGTTGCGCGAGGCATTTGAGCGGGTCTTCGCCGAGGAGAGTGCCAAAGAGAAGAGCACTACATGAAATACAGATAATAGACGGCTGCCAGAATCACGATCAGTGCTATCAGTATCGCAGACTTGACCAGACACGAGGCCACCTTCTTTATAACAACGAAGGCCACCATGATGGCTACCAGTACGAAAATGTAATATCCTACGTTTCCCATTATTTGAACAGTTTTCTGAATACCACAGGTATCGGTGTCTCAAACTCCATCGGCTCACCAGTCACGGGATGGTTGAAGCACAATAGCCAGGCGTGCAGACAGAGACGGTGCAACGGATCATCACCATTGCCATATTTCGGATCACCACAGACAGGGTGTCCCATGTCTGCCGAATGGACGCGGATCTGGTTCTTGCGGCCTGTCTCCAACTTAAACTCCACCAACGAATGTTCCGTCGTACGGTCAAGCACATGGAAATGGGTCACGGCATACTTGCCACCGTTATCCACGGGTGAGGAATAGGTGACGTAGGCCTTGTTATCCTTCAGCCAGTTGGCGATGGTACCCTCGTCCTGCTCCATCTCACCAGAACAGACGGCCACATAGCGACGGTCATAGACAATTTCGTGCCAGTGGTGCTCTAAGATCTGTTCCGTCTCCATGTCTTTCGCATAGACCATCAGTCCACTGGTATCACGGTCCAGACGATGTACCACATGCGCCGTACACTTCTGGCGCGACTTCTTGAAATAGTCATCAAGGACAGATTTCACGTTCAGGGAGGAGTGACCTGCCGCCATCGAGAGAATACCGATTTCCTTTTCTATCACGATCAACCACTTATCCTCATAGACGATCTTCACATAACGGCTCTTGAAACCTTGTTGGTTACGCTTCGTCTTGCTGACGGCGACCTTCATGCCGCGCTCCAGAGGGAAGTCGAACTGAGAAACGGTCTTACCGTTCACCTTGATACCCCTGCCCTGCAGCGTGGCCTTAATCTTCGTCTTTGTCTGTGGCACATTGGCGATCAGCCACTCCAATAGTGGCATGGGCTCCGAGACAGTATAGTGCTCGTAGTCGCCCGCTTGGTTATATTCTGCTTTGTATCTCATTAGTAGAACTTAAAATAGCGACGGGCATTGTTATAACTGATATCCTCCACCATACGGCTGAGGATCTCCATATCACAGGGCAGCAGACCCTTCTCGACGTCGTTGGCCAACAGGTTGCAAAGAATACGACGGAAATACTCATGACGCGGATAACTGAGGAAAGAGCGCGAGTCGGTGAGCATGCCCACGAAACGGCTCAGCAGACCAAGTACGGAGAGGGCGTTCATCTGCTTGATCATGCCATCCATCTGGTCGTTGAACCACCAGCCAGAACCAAACTGTATCTTGCCTGGCTCACCACCCTGGAAGTTGCCAAGCATCGTGGCAATCATCTCATTGGCACAGGGGTTCAGGGTATATAATATAGTACGTGTCAACTTACCCTTCGCATTCAGGTTATCTAAGAAATGCGACAGGGCCTTGGCTGTGTTGAACTCACCAATGGAGTCGAAACCAGTATCAGGACCAATCTGGTTAAACATTGTCGTGTTGTTGTCGCGAATGGTGCCGTAGTGATACTGCTGGGTCCAGCCTGCGTCGGCATCCATCTCAGCCATCACCGTCAGGAAACAGTGCTTGAACTGGCGGATTTCCAACTGCGAGAGTGTCTGCCCGCGCATCGCCCGCTCGAAGATTGTCTCGATCTGGGAGTCTGTATAGGGATCGTCGTAAAACTCCTCCAGACCGTGGTCAGAGAGTTTCGAGCCCTGCTCAGCGAAGAAGTCGTGACGCTTCTGAAGGGCATCGACCATGTCGGCAAACTTCGTGATGCTCACCCCACTGACATTCGAGAGTTTCTCTACATACTTAGGAAAATCTGTCTTCTCAATGTTCATGGCCTTGTCAGGGCGCCAGGCAGGCAACATGATGGGATCGTCCTGCGCCTTATGCTTGGCATACTCGATATGGTTGTGCAGGTCATCGACAGGATCATCGGTGGTGCAGACGCACTCCACGTTATAGTGCTTCATCAGTCCACGGGCCGAGAACTCAGGCTTCTGCAACTTCTCGTTACACTCGTCGAAGATCTCACGGGCCGTCTTCGGAGAGAGCAGTTTCGTGATGCCGAAGGCCGTCTTCAGTTCCAGATGCGTCCAGTGGTACAGCGGGTTGCGGAAGCAATAGGTCACCGTCTCGGCCCACTTCTCAAACTTTTCCCAGTCTGAGGTATCCTGACCTGTGATATATTTCTCATCAACGCCATTCGTACGCATGGCGCGCCATTTATAATGGTCGCCCCCGAGCCACAGTTCCGTGATCGACTTAAAACGGTGGTCGTTGGCCACCATCTCAGGAATCAGATGACAGTGGTAGTCGATGATCGGCAGGTGAGCCGCATGTTTGTGGTACAGATCCTGGGCCAGTTTGGTCTCCAGAACAAAGTTCTCGTCATTGAATTGCTTCATAAGTCTGAGTATTTTAAGTTCCTAACTTCAAATTTTCCGCAAAGATACTACTTTTCTGCGAAACTTTCCTTATCTTTGCAGAAATTTAATGTTTAATGTGTAATGTTTAATGTATAAGAAAGTCCTACTTATCTATACGGGCGGCACCATTGGTATGAACCGCAATCCCCATACGGGTGCCTTGGAACCCTTCGACTTCGAGCACCTATTATATAATGTGCCTGAGTTGAAGCAGTTCGATACCAAGATCGAGACCTACCAGTTCGATCCTCCCATCGACTCCAGTGATATGACACCTGCCCGGTGGACGGACCTCTCCCACTGCATCGCCGATCATTACGACGAGTACGACGGTTTCGTGGTACTCCATGGCACGGACACGATGGCCTATACAGCCTCTGCCCTCTCCTATATGTTGGAGAACCTGACGAAGCCCGTTATCATCACGGGGTCACAACTGCCTATCGGTCAGTTGCGTACGGATGGCAAGGAGAATCTGATTACCGCTGTGGAGATTGCCGCAGCCAAGGATGAGGAAGGCCATGCGCTGGTGCCTGAGGTGGGTATCTACTTTGGCGGTCATCTGCTGCGTGGCAACCGTACCACAAAACAGAGTGCCGAGGAGTTCAATGCCTTCGAGTCGTTCAACTTCCCCCACCTTGTGGATGCTGGCGTAAACATTACCTACCACCGTGAGCGTATCCTGAAGCCCGACTGGACGATGCCCATGAAGCCCCACTTCCGCCTCGACAATAATGTAATCATCTTCTCACTCTTCCCTGGCATCCGTGAGGATCTTATCCGCCATATCATCCACACGCCCAACCTGAAGGCCATCGTGATGCGCACCTTCGGCTCTGGCAATGCGCCACAGAGTACGTGGCTGCTGAATGCCTTGAAGGAGGGTACGAAGAACGGTAAGGTGATCGTGAACATCAGCCAATGCCTACAGGGCGCCGTCGAGATGAGCCGCTACGACTGTGGCTACCATCTGCAGGAGGTGGGTGTCATCAGTGGCCGCGACATGACCGTAGAGAGCGCCGTTACAAAACTGATGTTCCTGCAATCCCACTATAAAGACGACCCGCAGACCATCCGTCAGTTAATGACGCAAAGCCTGCGGGGCGAGATTACTGTATAACCGTTCTAAACGGCCTTAGCGTTTGATAAATTCTACACGACGGTTCTTGGCACGACCCGCGTCAGTGGAGTTATCGGCCACGGGCTCATGAGAACCCTTACCCACAGCACGCATGTTGAAGGGATCGCAGCCGAGTTGTTCAAGCGCCTTGATAACAGCCTCGGCACGCTGCTGAGAGAGAGGATCGTTGATGGCGTCGGAGCCCTGGTTGTCGGTATGGCCTTGCACCTCGAAGCGCACACTCGGGTTCTTCTTCATAAAGTCGGCCACCTTCTGGATCTCAGCCATCGACTCAGACTTCAGCGTAGCCTTACCCGTCTCAAAGAGGATGTTATTGGTAACGAACTTACCTGTCTCGGCGATAGCCTTCTCAACGGCAGACATATCAGTAGCGTTTCTCTCATAGAGTTCAACAGCACCCTTGGCAATCACTACGTTCTTGACATAGGTAGGACGATCATCTTTGCCACCAGACCACAATGTCAGCCAGCCAGCACCAGCCTTTGCATTAGGCACATTGATCACACGCTTGCCATCGACATAGAACTTGATGGCACGTTTGTTGAAAGACAGGGCAAAATGGTGCCAGCGGCCATCATTGATGACACAAACCTCATGGGCAGTAGAGGAGCCCTCCTTATGAGAAAAGCCCTCCTCCGTCGGACGGACATAGTCACAATCTATCGTCTGCTTGTCGTATGCCATATTATAATGAATGGTAAACAACTCATGGTCATGCCTCTCGTTCTCATTCATAATGTCGAGCTCGATGCTGGGTGCGCCATCCTTTGGACGGTCGTCGAAGAGCATATCATACTCTACGGTGAACATATCACCCAGATAGTTCTTGATGCCTCCCTTGACCAGCGGCGTGATCCAACCGTCGCCATCCACAAGGGCAATACACTTCTGGCCCTGAATAGTAGCGATCTCAGCATTACCGCGCACCAAATCCCACTTAGAGGGGAATTCACCTACTTGCTCGCCTTCCATATTGTCCTGGAACATAATCGTACCACCACGAACAAAGTCGCTCTTGGCTGCACCTGCTTGAGGATCGTAGGTGTCACCTACCTCTTCATCCTCATAGTCGGCATCGTTGCTCTTCTTTGAGCGATTATTGTCTCTGTTACGATCAGGGTTCATAGCATCATCTACGGCATCCGTCGTCTTACGCTCCACATTATACTCTACAGTACGCTTGGCAGCCTCAGTGGCACGGTCCTTCAGTCTGCCCAGCCAGCCCTGAGCATCGGCACTCAAAGTGCAGGCGAATGCCACGACGAGCATCAAAATCAGTTTCTTTGTCATTTTTAGTTTCGGTTTTAATGATTAAACAATATTTGGGGGCAAATTTACATAATCCATCTGATATACACAAGTTTATCGTAAACTTTTTAGTATTTTTTGCGATATACATTTGGTAATATGGAATAGTTATTGTATCTTTGCAACCAATATGGTATAACTAAATATTAATAGGTATGACTAAGAAACTTCTCACCTGGGCCCTCATCATGGCCGCCATGTTTGCTATCACGTCATGTCAGAACAAGACCCAGAGTCAGGATCAGGCAGGACAAGTGAACAATTTCCGCATCAAGCGCGGTACGAATATCAGTCACTGGCTCTCGCAGTCGGAGCAACGTGGTGAGGCCCGTAGATTGCATATCCAGGAGGACGACTTCGCCCGTCTGGAGGAACTCGGTTTCGACTTCGTGCGCATCCCCATCGACGAGGTACAGTTCTGGGACGAGCAGGGAAACAAATTACCCGAGGCATGGGACCTGCTGAACAATGCCCTCGACTGGTCGCGTAAGCACAACCTGCGCGCCATCGTCGATCTGCATATCATCCGCTCACACTACTTCAATGCCGTGAATGAGGAAGATCAGGCCGCCAACACACTGTTCACCTCTGAAAAAGCCCAGGAGGACCTGATTAACCTGTGGCGCCAGCTGTCGGAATTCCTGAAAGACCGCAGCAACGACTGGGTAGCCTACGAGTTTATGAACGAGCCCGTGGCAGAGGAGCACGAGCAGTGGAACCTGTTGATTGCCAAGGTACACAAGGCCCTGCGCGAACTGGAGCCTCAGCGCACGCTGGTAATCGGCAGTAACCTGTGGCAGGGACACCAGACCATCAAGTACCTGAAGGTACCCGAGGGCGACAAGAACATCATCCTCTCGTTCCACTACTATAACCCGATGCTCCTGACCCACTACGGTGCCTGGTGGTCACCACTGTGTGCTGCCTACAAGGGCAAGGTGAACTATCCTGGTGTGCTCGTGTCGAAGGAAGACTACGATGCTGCACCTGACGCCATCAAGCCGGAATTGAAGCCATACACCGAGGAGGTATGGAACATCGACAAGATCCGTGAGCAGTTCAAGGATGCCATCGAGGCCGCCAAGAAGTACGACCTGCAGTTGTTCTGTGGGGAGTGGGGAGTGTATGAGCCCGTGGATCGTGAACTGGCCTACAACTGGTATCGCGACATGCTGACTGTGTTCGACGAGTTCGACATCGCCTGGACGACCTGGTGCTACGATGCCGACTTCGGCTTCTGGGACCAGCAGCGCCACTGCTATAAGGACTATCCACTGGTAGAGCTCCTGATGTCGGGCAAGGGACTGGAGAAATAAGACAAAACTAAACAAAAACAAATACGATTATGAAAGAACTGAAAGGAACAAAGACAGAAAAGAACCTGCAGGAAGCATTCGCCGGCGAGTCGCAGGCACGCAACAAATACACCTATTGGGCATCGAAGGCCAAGAAGGACGGATACGTACAGATAGCCGCTATCTTTGAGGAGACGGCCAACAACGAGAAGGAGCACGCCAAGATGTGGTTTAAGCTCTTGGAGGGTGGTGCCATCAAGAGTACCCCCGAGAACTTAGAGGCAGCTGCCAACGGTGAGAACTTCGAGTGGACGGATATGTATGCCCGTATGGCCCAGGAGGCCCGTGAGGAGGGCTTCGACGAGATCGCCGAGAAGTTCGAGGGTGTGGCCAAGATCGAGAAGGAGCACGAGGAGCGCTATCGTAAGTTGCTCGACAATATCAAGAAGGAACGCGTGTTCTCAAAGGATAACGACGTGATCTGGCAGTGCTCGAACTGCGGACATATCGTCATCGGCAAGAAGGCCCCCGAGGAGTGCCCTGTCTGCAACCATCCGCAGGCATACTTCCAGGTGAAGGCCGAGAATTATTGATGGGCTTAAGAAAGGAGGATCTGAATGATGCGCTCTGCCGTACGACCGTCCCAACGATCAGGCAGGGCGCATTTTTTCCAGTTGCCTGCCAGGAGTTGGGAAAGGGCGTCGCGGAGTTTTTCAGGGTCTTCGCCCACAAGGACGTTCGAGCCTACACTGACGGTTTCCTGATGCTCCGTATAGTTGTTGAGCGTAATACAGGGTACACCGTTGAAGGTGGCCTCCTCAGAGACATTGCCCGAGTCGGTGATGATACCCTTGGCGTGCGCCGTCAGCCAACCGAATTCCAAATAGCTTAATGGTTCGATGAACCTCACAGGGGGACAGGAGACCTCACAGCACTCCTGTCCCCCTGTGAGGTTTTCAACGGCCTGGCGGGCGAGGCCGCGCAACGGGGCGAACTAGCAGATCGG
>ERZ809472.68-NODE-68-length-28075-cov-7.257887_pt1 | contig 28075 bp, 60 predicted proteins | sample MGYA00521274_ERZ809472 | MGnify/ENA primary metagenome ERZ809472 (study PRJEB31581, sample SAMEA3312791) | metagenome | study: EMG produced TPA metagenomics assembly of the PRJEB8939 data set (Metagenomic analyses of Rumen microbiomes reveals... | reverse complement strand
GCTAGTCTTATTTCTAAGTAGCGAGCCATAGCATCTTTATCCAGTCTTAGGTTATCGTACTCTTCCATTTCTTCTGGTTCTGGTTCTGCTGCCCAAGCTTCATCATCGTCTATTTTAACTTCAGGATTAACTTTAATTTCTATTCTATTATCTTCATTTAGTGCGTATTTATCCATAGTGTTCCTTTCATAATCTATTAAATAGGAAAAGCGGCAATTTCTTACCGCTTTTCTCTAACTCTAACAGATTACTTATTTAGGAACAAATTACCTAAGGGAATATTCGTACTCTATATTGTCGCATATCTGAAGTCCACATACGACTTTATAGGTAGCGAAGTCTTTCATGTCCTCGTAGGACTTACAGCGATCCAGCTCCCGTTTATCAAGTTCATACTCTTTGGCTGTACCTTTCTGAATCTGAGCCAGAACAGCTTCATAGAGGAGAGGTTTCAGTTCTTTGTCCTTATCTTTAAGTTGCTGCTCGTATTCCTTCTCTGTGCCTTTGTTTGGGAAGTTCCAGTCAAATAGACCAAAGGCTCCGTATTCTTTATATACACCTATTTGATGATCTTTTAGAAACTTCTTACGTTTAGTTTTATCTCCGGGCTGATCACCATTATACCAATTCCAGAAGATTTCAGTTGGTTCAGCTTTACGATACCAGTTAAGGTTTTTAGCAAGTCGGGGCTTGCTCCATTTAAGTTTACAATAATCAGTAAATCCTTCAAGTGAAAATTCACTAGTCATTATGTTCCTCCACAATTGCATAATTTACATCTTCAACATCACCGTAATCTCCCAGATTCTCAAACTCGGACTCCGCTGCTTCAAGAGCGGCTTCCTCGGAATCTGCATCTACCTCAACTTCATAATAACAAGTCGTTCTAATAGCAATTATGTATTTAGTCATTTTGTTTTTCCCAATCAATGTATTCGTCAAATAAATCAATAGTTAGGTAAAGTCTATCAATACGGTTTTTACCTTCCTTAAGACACTCAATGTCTTCTTTTTGTCTTTCAGGAGTTTCTTCCCATATTCTTATAATGGACGCCTCAGTAATTCTTGGATTCAGAGATTCCCACAACTCCTGATTGTATTTTCCATCATGAATTTGTCTAAGACCTTGCTCTTTACTTTCGGCCATAATATGAAACCGTCCGTAAAGAGCATAGTCTACTTCATAGCAGTTATTTTTCATGTTATCTATTCTTAAGTTTTGCTATATCAGATACGTTAATTGAGTTTTCTTTAATCCACCCATCCGATATTTCATGTTCTCCAACAAACTTAAACCTATAATTTTTTCCCTCTAAGACTTTCGCTTCAGCCTCCTTAGCATTTTTAGCTTCTACTACTGAAGCAAAATAAACTTCTGCTTTGCAGTATACTTGGTATCTATTCATATTATTACTCCTCGTAATCATCTTCTTTAATTTCTAATACAGCGAAATCATCGGCTTCAGTTAATTCTCCTGCGCCGATTAATCCATCACTATACATATCCGTTATAATCTTTTTAGCTTCGTCCTCAGATTCAGCTTCAACTTCTTCGGTTGCATAAGCGGTATAACAATAAGAAATTTTATAGTTCATTATTCTTCCTCCTTATTAAACTCTAAAGGTTTCAGCTGTATAGTTAGGTTTACCCTCTTCGCATACGTCGTAGATTCCTTCTATCATCTCATGATCACAGTCATCATCTAGAATTTTTGCTTCTACTTCAGGCGTTGTATATCCGTAAGCTACTTGTTGAAAAGCGGCTTCAGGGGACGGGGCTTCTACTAATACATCGTGGTAGACAGTTTCTGTGTATTTTACATAATATTTAGACATAATTATTCCTCCAATACTTTAATAAAATCTTCTTTTACTGTATAATCTCAAATTCCTCTGGAATACGGTTTGTAGGAAAGTAATTGCTTGAGCCCACTATCCACCACCAAGTTCGTTTGAATTGGTGACTTGGAGACATTTTCTTTATAACCCTTTCTTCTCCGTTTCCGAGTTTAAAACGAATTATTGTACCAATTGCCAGCTTACTAGGTATTTGCTTTGATTTACGCTTTGCATTATATTCTGCGCAGTTCTTCCTCCATTCAATTGCAAATTCATTCTCTGTTGGTGAAAGAAGTTTCAAAATACTATCGGGACATTCACAATAACCAGGTCCCATTGTCTCGTCCATTTCCTTGTAAGCAAAATTGCAATAATCTTTGTTATTCACTCTAGTGAGTACAACCATGCCAAATGTAATTCCTTTTGTTACGTTTTGTACTGCCGCATAGTACGTGCTTCCCTTCATTACTGACTTTAATACCTCTAACTTTGGGTATCCGTCGTGTTCTTCCTGCGTACACAGTTTATCACATTCAGATTTTCGATTGATTTTTCCATTGTAAGTATCTATATGATAACCTATCCAACCCATTAAATTATCTCCTATATACTTATTTCTTTAATAAAAAAGGGATAACGCTCATCACGTTATCCCATTAATCCTGTAAAATCAAATACTACTTATCACTATCCTTGATGTGCTGGATAATCTTATCCCTTACTTCAAACATTTCTTTTTGGGAGGTGTCTTCCAGTTCATTATTCTCGTCCAGCTTATAAATGCCATCGTACAACATAGATCCAACAAGGAATCTTCTTAGTCCAATAAGATTATCATTATCGATATACTTCTGAGCCATCGCGGTAGCTTCCTCTTCCGTAATAAACTTTCTGAACATTTTATCCGGTACGTCATCATTAAACTCGCGACAATAGCCCCAAATTATACCTCGTAAAGTAAAAAGGGCGTCTCCCCAAGCATATTGAGAGTCATCCAAGTCTTTTTGGGTTGCGTCTTCTTGTAAATGTTCAATATATTCTTCTTTAGTCATTACTATTTCTCAACTTCTGCAATGTTAGTAATTTTAATTTCGTCTTCAGATTCCCAGTTTTCGTAAAGGTTATATTCAACAGCCCCCTCTTCCAGGAGCTGCTGAGCTTCTTCTTTAGAGTTAGCCTCTACGTACACAGATACGTGTACTGGGACAATGAAGTCAATTTTGAACTCTTTTTCCATATTGCTTCTCCAAAATTTCCTTGATTTCGTCAGTCTTCTTTAATAAGACATCCAGCATAGACTCACTGTAAGCTGTCTGGTTTCCTAAGGATTTAACATCAATTAGCCATAATTCAGCCAGTCTATGTACTTCCGCTACCAGTCGTTCTTTTTTCTTATCCAGTCTCATAATTCCTCCTCTAGCAATGATAGTCGCAAATTCCTCCCAGATATAGCTTTTCTCCGTTCTTGCAACCTCGAAGAAAATTGTGTAAGGAATACGTGCATTCGTCTGTATGATAGACATAAGTTCCAAATGTAGGACTAATACGGTCTCTTACTCTATAACTCCAGTAGTCATCCATGAAGTCATCAAGCGTAGCGTTTTCTACTAATTCCTTAACTACTCTGAAGTCTTCTTCAAAGAACTTCTCAATGTGTGTAAACGTAATAGAGTTGTCCTCTTTGTTGTAAACCGCCGCCGCTCCGAGTTCGTTGTTAAACAACTCAACGGCTTCATCATAGGATAGGCTAGTTTCATTCAAGTCTTGAACATAGTCAGCGACGTGCTGAAGCTCGGAGTCATCATAAAAATAGCCAGCTGTAGCCCTATCTTCTATAGCAATAGGTTCTTCGGACAATTCAACAATCAAAAAATGACTCATTCTTCATCCTCCTTAAGTTCTTCAACATAGGTTACGTAATCTGGGGAAGCGTCGTGTAACTGCTCTGGCCATTTACAATGATCTTCTTCATACAAATCTTTAGCCTCTGATTTAGAATGCGCCATTATTTCAGAATGTCCACTTTGTATGAAAGCCCAATGAACAAAATATTTTTTAAGTGGAGAGGTTAGTTCAACAGAAACAACCTCTTTTCCTTTTTTCTCCAGAATTTCACGTGCTGCATTTTCATTCTGCGCTTCAATCTCTTCTGTTATAACAGTTGTATCTCTATAGCTTACATTGTACTTATTATAATAATGACTCATTCTTCATCCTCCTTAAGTTCTTTAATGTTAATAATCTTAATTACTGGTTCTTCACAATACTCATCTGGATCATGCCAAAACGTCTCAGCTCGTCTTTTAGCATCTTCCTCAGAAGTAGCCTCAATTGATGTTTTTTGATGAGATGTAAAGGTATACTCAACCTCGTATTCTTTAATAGGCTTAACCTCGATAATGTTAAACTTACTATCTTCAATACAGCCTCCACCTGGATCCACATAGATATCGCCATCGTTAAAGGCATCACGACAGAAATCTGCCGCCATTTCTTCATCCTCAGCTGAAACCTGAGTACGCCCAGTAGAAATATACTGAAATTCAACCTCAAAGGTCGCCATTATTTCTCCTCCTTTGTAATCTGGATATGTTTTCTTTTTCCTTTTACCACATCATGTGTTTCCCAAAATGGTATACTTTTAAACGCTGTTTTTTTAACAAGCGCTTTAGCGTCTTCTTCCGATGTTGCATACAGGGATCCTACATACGTATCAGTACACTGTACGCTAACCATATACTTGTACATAGGCTCAATCTTCACTATAAGGTCAAGGTTACTACCTCCGTAATGACTATGATGTCTCATATATTCTTTTACTTCTTCCTCTGTTTCAACTGTATCCGAATTAGTGTTTACATATTGCTGCCCACAGGTATAAGTTACTTTATAACGCATTATTCTTCCTCCTGTTTTTCCTTAAAGTTTACTGTAATCGGCTTATAACCAGCTGGGCGCTTATCCACAATAGTTACCAAGTCTCCAGCCCAGGAGCCTACCTTATCAAAGTCTGGATAGCACTTACCGTAATCACCGCCGCCGCGTCCGTTCCCTAATGCTGTAAGCAAGGAGATGGGATAAACACATTCCTCCCACTCTTTTGTTGTTTTTACTCCCTCTACAGTCCATGAAGAACTGTTTGTATAGGTATTGTTCTTTACGTATCTGTTTAAGTCCAGATACAGCTTCTTGGATTCATTAACAAAGTATTTCAACTTGGGAAGATACTCCTCTCCCTGATAATACAGTGGCTCTATTTCCTTAGTATTCCAAACGCGGTCAGGTTCAAATCCAAGGGTCTTGCATTCATCAGGTTCGGCGTAGTCGCCGCACCAGACCACACGCATAGGTATATTCCAATACAGGTACAGGCTGAACTGCTGAGTAAACTTGTTCTTCATCCAAGAGTGTTCCATTAGCTTTACACCACTCCAGTCAAAGGTACCGTGCTCATCTTTTTTCAACCAAGCTTGATCTGCCCAATCAGGGATGTCTTCCTTAAAATAGACTCTGGGTTCAAATACGTATTCTTCGCCGTCTTCAAACTGTGTGTAAATTCTGTAATACTGTCCCATTGTTAGTTCTCCTTCCAATATTCTGACACTAATTCTTCTACTCTACTAACTTTAGCCGGATCAAGTTCGTTATCATCATCGGATTCCAAAAGTAGGCATACATACTGCACTATAGCATTTTCAACTTCTTTAGACAGGACTCCCTTATCTAACTCCAGTTCTTTTAATGTTACCAACATTTCAATTACTTCGTCTTTGACTTCAACTCTTATCATAATTCTTCTCCTCTATATCTAAGGGTTGCTGTAAACGGAATATTAACTCTCTTTTTGGACAGTTCCAGAAACTTATTCCACGCTGCAGTTATATTGTTAGCCTTGCAAGAGATATAATGATTCCAGTGTACTTCAATCCAACTAGTTTGTTGTATTATTGCAACACTGCTGTCAACATAACAGTCTTCGTTATCCTCGTAAGTATCAAAATGCATGTTCGGATGGGGATTTACTAGTTCCCATAGGTAATTGTCAAAAGTACCATCCGGACGTATACGTCCAGAACTATAATCCCAAGATACTCTATTAGGGTTTAAACCCCATTTATCGAGTTGTTGGTGTATAGTGTTAATAACTTTAGATTGATAATAAAATTTAGTATCAAATGCTATCTCTACTAATTCCTGAATACTGCCACGCCAAGCTTCGTGGTCAGTATTAAAACTGAAGCCACCTGTAAACTTCCAGTCAGGAGCGGCGAAGTAAAATTCCTTGTTATCCGGTATAGGATTCCATTCATCGGGATTGAATTCGTCCCAATTTATAAACTCTTGGTGTTTCATTCTTTTTCCTCCTCGTCTTCTGGGAATACTGCATCCCATATACATAAAAATCCACTATTATGGAACTTTTCTTTATATTCGTTCCACCATTCTTTTTTATATGCGATATTAGCGTATATAGCCTGTTTCGCCACCTTGCAGCCTTCAGGATCCCTGACATACGTTTCTAGCTTATCCTCTAACTCACTTGATAAACACTGCTCTATAAGATCCTCTGGCTTTTGTCTGTCTGCTTCTTCTGCAAATTCCATCTTACAAAACTCTACAATAGCGTTATAGAGCTTTTCAGGAATTGATACTTGTACATAATTTCTCATGCTTCCTCCTCTCCTGCTTGATCCAGATGATACACCGCAATATAGTGTTTAAGGCATTCTGCTTTTGTTTTGTGGAAGTTAACCAAATGAATTAAGAAGTCTTCAACTGCTTTTTCCACCATAGCGTCTACAGTCGGATATGTGTTCATATCCACATCAGCGCAACGTAATCCTTGATACAACGTTTCTGAAATTTTTACATTTTTGGTTTTCATTGTTATTCCTCCTCTGACGAGGCATAGTAAGAACCAACGAAATTCTCTAAAAAATCCCCTTGGTCCCGCAACTGCTTAAGAATAGAAACAATAGTGTTGCAATGATGTTTATCCGGTTTAAGTTTACATTCATTTTCCAGTTCCATTCTTACTACGGTAGAATTTAATTCTTCTACGCTAAGTTTGATAGCTGTTAAGATTCTACCTAAATGTGCGTCTTTTTCGGGTAATAAAGTTTCAGGCATAATTATTCCTCCAGTTTAAGCTTCATAAATGCTTGTTTATCTAATTCACAAAACGACTTGATATGCGTTCCAGTTGTACCTGACCAGCCATCCCACAGCCGGTGCAGCTTTCCTTTCTTATCTTTTCTGATAATCGGGGTTCCATAACTAATTAAGGTTTGATTTCCCTTATCGTCTATTTGAACATACGCTTTACCGCCAAACGATTTTCTACCATTAGTAGGCTTCAATTCTAATACTGTCATTCAATCTCCCTCAAATATTGTGTTCTGTATAAAACTTCTTCATTTCTTCCCATTCCTCAAACAGATAGTCTATAATCTTATCTGTATCGGAGTCAGGATATAACCACATGTCTGTATCCCATACATTTCCGCCATCATCTCTAGTAGGCAGTAGCCAATCAAAGTTCAGATCACACCAAGATATGGAATTGATTGGACATCTACCTATTCTCATGGTTAGTCTACGTTCTCCCAGATGATAATCGTCTTCCGGAGAATACTCGTTATCATCTGGCGTCCACCCGATTACAATAGCGTAGAAATAATCATGAAGTCTACCTAAGTCATAGAAATAGCAACCAGCACCTTTGAAGGGTGGAGTTGCTAAGCTCCTTATATCCTCAGGAACTTGTCCTTTAATCTCTTCTTTAGTGAAGTGATTAGGCGTTCTACAAGGTGGTGCAAATCTCATTAAAACACCTCCCGTGCTTCCCAAGTTTCATCATAAAGATCTTCATCCTCATTTATTTCGCTGTTATCCGCCATTTGCTGGAACTTTTCTACAGCTTCCTCTTCACTGTCAGCTTCAATTTCAACCGTTCCAATTGTAGTAGTTACATGGTCATAACCCACAATATACTTCATCCTTCACATCCTCCTGTACAACGTCTACTTTGGTAATTCTCAAATCTGACTTCTGTTCTGGTAAATCCCCAGGTTCTGCACTCGTAACGAGACCAGCGACGATCTCCTGGGCTTCTTCTTCGTTCTCAGCATAAACGCCTAAACATCCAGTAATTGTTTGCTTGTAATAAATGTTAAACTCTTTCATTCGTCTTTCTCCTTTTTCTTGTCAACGATTTCAACACTCCATTTAGGCAGCTCATCCAGTTTTGCCATTTCTTGGATAACCTTAGCAATCTTCTCCAATGTTCCAATGTTGTTATCTTGCAACGAGTTGTCTACTACATACTTGAACTTAACTTTAAGCTTCATTTATTTCTCCTCCTAATAAAAAAGGGATAACGCTCCGCACGTTATCCCATTAATTCTATAAAATCAAATACTATTTAAGGCTCTCTAACCGTTCAACAGCCTTTTTAGCTATCTGTTCCATACAGTAATCCAGCTTGATAGACTGACCAGTGCAGCATCTACACCAGATTGGAATCCAAGGTTGAGTTAATACGATCTCTCCGACCTTTTCAAGTTCTTCTGCAAGATAATCAGAAACAAAATAGTATTCGTATATTTCAGCTATCTTTGGTTCATTGAAGACCGTTCCACAGTCGTCGCAAATATAATCGTAATCTACATCTGGTTCAATTTGATAGTTTGGATTATCCTTGTTGTACTTCTCTACATCGAAGTCAGGGTGTTCTTCCTTATATTCATTGAAATCACTGTACTTACGACAGCCACATTCTGGGCATACATTTTGTTTTTCCCAATACTCCTCAATATCAATAGCGGCGTCTTTAGGGTATTCTTCCGCATACTTCAGCAGGTCATCCATAATCCAGCTGGCGCAACAATAGATTTCATTGTCAACTAACCACTCAATGTGTTTTTCAATCTTTTCTTCTTTTGTCAAGTTTTCCTTAGTCATTTACTTTCTCCTGTTCTACATTGTTAATAACTTTAATCATCTCTTCTTTTAACCAATCAATGTCATCCTCGTATATATTCCGGACGGTATACCCATCAGAGCGGAACACGGTAAAGGACGAAGCTTGTATTGGACGCAAGTAGTACCATACGGCTCCCCAGCCATCGTGTTCGGCTCTCCACTGAACTTCAACATTTAGTCCATCCTCGTCTATGTATTCTTCAAATAGAGACTCGAATAAATCTTCTGTATCAGTTTCTTTATAATACTTGTCAGCTATACCTCGTAGCTTCCAATAGGCTTTATCCAGAGTATTCCACTCTACCTTGACTGCCTCAAGCTCTTTAATCCAGTCTTCTTTAGTCATTTGATTTCTCCAATTCTTTTAATAGTTCATCTCTTAGTTCAACCAACGAATCCTCTGAGATACTATACAGATAACCCCGCCGCGATTTTACATAAATTTCAGGATAGTTGGATATTCCCAGTAATACTTCCCTGACTTGGAATATGTCGTCCATAATAGCTGCTGGATCCTCATATACTCCAAGAGCATCTGGTTCCCTTTTCAGTATAGAGATAAGATAGTCTCTTACCTGATGAGGACGCATATAATCGTCAAAGATATAATCCAGACTATTGTCCCCAGTTTCTTTTTTATAATCTTCATAGATGCGTTCTAAGCCTTCAAACATCTCTTCAAAAGGAGTTTCAATATCGCTTTTGATATTCCAGTCCTTTAGTTCTTGTATAAATTCGTCTTTAGTCATTTTTTTCCCTAACTGTATATGTTTCTCTGCTAACAATGTTACCGTTTGACACAATATCTAACTCTACGTTATCGGGTAAATCTGGGGTAAACATATCCCCGTACCATTGCTGTTTTATTATTAGCAAAAATTCTTTATTTATGGCTTTAAGGGCTGTCTCTTGAGAATAAAATTTCCGTTGTGTTAAAGGCCAGAATCGACCTAAATCATTAGGATCTACTATTTTATATACCTGTCTCTTCATCTTGTTGCTCCTGCTCCCATTGTTCTCGCTGTTTTCGATTTCTATCGTCTAGCTCTTCTTGAGTCATGTGATTTTGAATAATAGTTAATAGCTGATTCTTAAAGTAGTTAAGATCCTTCTTGTCGGTGTCTACAAAATTACCCTCATCCAGCAGCTTGAATACGCATCTGTTATAGGTTATTGCTTCAAAAAGGTTATAAACCCCTCTCCAGCCATCTTCCTCAAAGGTATCCTTAACAACGTCATTTATAGCCGTAGTACGACGTTCAACTCCGTCGAAGTAGTACGTTCTCAACAGGTCAAACAAGATATTATCATGATGTTCCCGTTCATACTGCTCCGCCAGATGCTTTAACTCGAAAAGGGCGTTATCCAGTTGCCAATAAAATGTGTAGCATTCTGGAATCTTTTCAATTGCATCCATATATTCTGATTTAAGCATTAGTCCCTCTTAAGTTGATATAGAATCTCTTCATGGAGTTCTTTTAAGTCCAATAGACGTATATCAAATAAAATTCCGTCTAAATTTCGGTAAAACAAATTAACATCCTTACTAGCATCTTCCAGGACGTCTTTAACATAAGCAATAGTGTCTGTAGCCGATTCAAAACGTCCGGGACGCCGAATCAATTGTCTTAGATATTTGAGTACATCCTCACCATCTAAGTAATTCGCAAAGGCTTCCATTACTTCTTCCCGTTTACGCGCTGGGCGAACTCCTTGTACAAGCTCTTTCATGTAGCGAAAGATTTCCTCATAGGATTCATCTTCAGCGGTATCCCAGTCTATCTCTTCTAATAGCTGGATTATGTGCTTATTTAGTCCTTTACTCATATCTACCTCCAAAAACCCCAAGTAGGTTTCTCCCTGTATAGTTTTTTAGCGATTTCAACCCAAGCGTCATTTGTATAAGCATCATCACTATCACATAACCAGATAGTGTGTGATGCAGGAGCTAATCGCATAAGGGTTTCACCCACTACTATCAGCCAATCCACCCAGTAATCTCGAACATACCAATAGTTTAACGGCTCTTTTTCCTCGGGAGATTCAAATCGACTTCTACAATCACTACACACAAAGATATAGTTATCCAGGCTTTCTCCTGGTTTACCCCATTCTTTACCTAGGTTTCTAAGTAACCCTGATTGAAAATTAGGGCTACCACAGTAGGGGCACACATCGTCCCCTACATAGTTATCCGTAACCCCATTACCTAAGTTCCGAACCAAACTCGCGGGTAGAGGCATAATCAAAGCCCTCTTAGCTATCTCTATAGCTTTTTCTTTTAGTTCTTCTTCGGTTAATTTAATGCTCATTTAATTCCATCCTTTCGGAGCTAAAATAACAGACTCACCGTTTTCGTATACATCTCCGGTCATATTAGACCACTCAGGATCATCAGCATCATGATTAGCGTCGTAAAGGATATAAACATCATCTAACCAATCATTAAGTGGTACATCTGTAGCGGTCTTTTTCCATCCATTCCCGTCAATTGTGCCATCCAAATGTGCCCAAAATAGGTCCCCACAAAAGATCACCGGTCTATCGGCAGTAGGTATATCATGGTTCCAATTACAAATGATAGCCTCGTTAGATTCCCTATAAATCCAAATACCGGACTCTTGCCCGGTAAGTTCTGTGTAGTTCATCTTTGTTTCCTTTTTAATATTTTAAGAAATTCCTCTTTAAGCGCTTCCCAAACTTCTTCCAGATTACAACTCAGATTTTCAAATTCATCGACATAGTACACTTCTTCCTCTGGTTCAAAGCTGTCAACAAACTGTTTTACACCCAATAGACCAAAATCATGATACCTTTTTAACATTAGGTCTTCTATATAGGCTTCATAGGCAGTTGTAAAAACGTAGTTGTTAATTAAATGGACCAGACAGGAATTATGGAATCTTCCCTCAAAATCCCTTGCAATCCGAACAAAGTCTTTATAAATATCTATATTAGGCTTGTCAAAGTTTATAGCCTCTACCCGTTTACTCAGATCTCTCCTGTTCATCAGCAATCTCCTTTTTCAGAATAGTAATCATTTTATCCCTAATCTGAAGCAGCTCCTCACGTGGAACTTTACCCCAAATACCATAAGAATCATAGGTATAAACGGCATTATGGCATTCAGTCTCACTAGCGATCTTATGAAGATAGTCAATAATGTCCTGAAGATCACACCCATATTCTTCATCATTCCTCCCAAAGTTACCGTCTTCATCAGTTTCTTCAGGATGAATCATATTGAAGATTTTATCTAAGACAACATCTTCAGCTTCATATCCGTTTACCAAGTCAAGCAGGCGATTACTCTTAAAGTCCCAGTTATATTTATCTGCAATCAGCCACAGATCATAATAAACTTTGGCGTCTGTACCATCAGTACCTACTTCTTCCAGTTCTTTAATCAGTTCTTCTCTTGTCATATGAAATTTCAGCATTTTTAACCTCATTTACTCGTTTTCAGTATCACTCTTAAGTCTACGTAAAATCTCTGAACGGATATACAAGGTATCCTTATGGTCATAATCCCTCAGGTTTCCATGCATATCCCGTACATATACTCCGGCGTCCAAGTGATGAACGCCGTGTACAATAACGCATAAACGACTAAAGCCATTATTTCTCAGGGCGGCTCTAACATATTTAGTAACGTCATATTCAGAAAGATAATCTGTAAATATATCGTCTAAAATGCTATCGCCTGTATTTTCTTTGTACTCTTGAGCTATATCATGTAGATGCTTAAACAGTGTTTCTTCAGACTCGTGAGTACTGGTCCAATGAGTTAATTCAATATGCTCAATCGCTTCTTCTTTGGCTTCTTCTTTGTTCATTTTACCTCCTTTAATACTTTCAGTATATGTTCCGACAGAGCTTTTAAATCAGGAAAAGCTATCGACAACAGACAACCTTCCTCCGATAGTACAAATATCCGTCTACTTTCGTCAGCTCCGTAAAGAAGATCTGCGATCTCTCTCCAGTCAGCGTCATTGTCCAGCATACTTTGTATAAGGTCTTCAATTTCATGATTATCGCACCTATACAAGTGTTCATAATCGCTGCCAGAAAATAAATCTAGCCCTAGTTCTTTTTCACAGTCTTTGGCTAACTGTATTAGCTCAAGGAAACTGTCATCTAATTTAAACCACGAGCAATATTTATCTACAGTAAACTTCTCGAACTTTTTAATCCATTCTTCTTTTGTCATTTTGTTTTCTCCAAAATCGCTATCAGTTGTCCTTTAAGCCATTCCAGTCCCTCTACACTCAGATCTGTGTACGTATTATCTAAAAATTTCTGGTAATAGTCTCCCGTTAAAGTACATTTTTCCAACATATGTTTTATGGTACTTAAGTCGGTTTTGCCGCCGAGGTCTCCCTTAACTAGATTACGTATACGTTCTGTTATTTTATATGTAGGAACAATCCACTTATCACAGAAGTCTCTGGGGCGATAATCCTGTGTATCAGCAGCGTAGTTAATACACTTGTTTATGATATCCCGATAATCTTCTTCTACATCTACAGTATCCGTGAAGTCTAATGCTGCCAGATAATCAATAAGCTCTTTCCTTGCTTTATCGTATTTCTTTTTATCCACGATATTTAGCATAGCTTTAATAAGCTTATCGACATCTCTTGATATGACTGCCACATAGTGATTCTTCTCTTCCAGATACCAATACTTTGAGAAGTCCGAAAACGATAATGTTTGTTTGACTTGCTGCAAGGTCTTTTCAGTAGGTTTATCCTGTGATTTAAGCCATTCTGATATTTGTTCCTTTATCTGATCAGCAGTGTAAAACTTCTCCGTCGCTTTCCTAACACTGAAATCACCCGTTTCATCTTCGTAGTCTTTAAGGGACTCCATAATGGCATCCATTGCATCATCAACAGTGCAATCGTCGTTTCCTAATTCATACGTGATATCACTCAGGTCTCTGATTAATACTTGTTTAGCTCGTTCTTTCTTAGTCATTGTTTTTCCTCTTTAAGATTTCAATATACTTTTCTCTAAGTTCCTGAAGTTCCTTGATATTCCCTTCAATCAGTCTGCCATCCTCGTTTATTTTATAAATTCCAGCACGGCAGCGTGCGGAGTCCAGAAAGTCGCGAAGGTCTCTAAGTTTATACCCATCTTTAATCATTTTCTTAACATACTTAAGAGCCTCTTCCTCAGTGATATACTGGTTAAGTATGTGCATAAGCTCTGATTCTTCCTTAGTAGGAAATATGATAAACATAGCTTTACGTAACCTTCTAAGAAGCTCTGGGCCATCAGCGCGTTCCTCAGCGGCCAAGGCTCTTAATGCTAACTCGTCATAAATCATTCTTCTACCTCCCCAAAAGCTTCTTCATAAGCATCCCCGTCCATCCAGCACTGGCATTTTTCTTTAGCGTCTTCCTCAGTCAACGGTTCAATATACTCTCTTAAGTCCCAGCAATTCTGCCCATTAGTTCTGTGGCACAGGAAGAATTCACCAGTCTTTTTCCGATAGATTACATCCCAAGAGCAGAGATTACCGTTGTTGTAATAGTCATGTACACAAATTTTCTTAGCGGTTTCAGTATCGTACTTTTTGTTGTTAATAATCTTTTTCATTATTTGGTCTCCTTATCTTCTTTATCTTTTAATCTTTCTTTAACATCTACAATCAAACATTCCACATCCAGGTCAGTAAGATTCTCCAGATATCCGTAAACGTTCAGTTTATAAACAGGCTCAATTGATTGGATACTGCTAAGTAGATTCCACACGGATTCATAACCCATCGATTCCAGACGATACGCTACTTCGGAATTAATCCAGCTTTCATCAGCGTATTCTTCGAAAACGCTTTCCAAGCTCCAGTCGTTATTACTACGCATATATTCATCAACAGCTTGATATACTTCTTCGTATATGGCTTCTGGATAATACTTATGACTTTCTTTGGCTTTATCTATTGCTTTAATAAGTTCATTCTTCGTCATCTGCGTCCTCCTCGTAGTCCTCTTCTTCCGGAATAAACACTATAGTAAACGCGGATCTATCTTCATTGGCATACACATCATACCCGCCATCCCCGAAACCGGATTCGGAAAAAATGCCGTAGTCGATTGCATAGGTTTTTCTACTATAATCAAAAGCATCTCCTATAAAGACACCTGAATCAACCAGAAACTGATGCCAAGCATCGTCAGGGAAATCAGGTTTATCTCTAAAGAATCCTGCCATACCAGCGTCAACTCCAATGGCGCCAATAAGTTCCATTTTATCTAAGTCTTCTTTTTTATCATCTTTGAAAATAGATAACTGGGCAACTCTTTTACCCCAAGCGCCTTCATCAGATATATAGGCATAGCCTTTATATACACCTGGCTGACATTTTTTGGTTGTTCGACACCAGACATTCGCATCATAGCCCGGGTCTGTGATGTCAACTTTGTCGTCCAGTCTAAGTTCGCCTACATAAACTTCTTCTAATTTGCGTGTTGTTTTACTCTTCGTCATCTTCGTTCTCCTCATCTTCATCTTCTTCATCCTCCTCGTCTTCATAGTCTTCTCCTACGCAGGAAATGATGTCTTCCACCAGACAATCCAAATTTCCTCCGGAGATGTTTTCAAGATTTCCATATCCATTTACATAAAAGTAATCAGCTCCGTAAAAATCTATACCACAAATAAAGTTGTGTAGGCTTACCAAGCCATTTACGGCACGTTCTCTAACCAGTAAATCAGCGGTATCTTCGTCAATAAAATCATTGAAACAATCCTCAGGGGAGTAGTCTCCGGAATCTGCCATATACTCCTCAGTCAGATCCTTAATCTTTTCATAGTAGCTATCGCAGCCACCTTCAGTTGGGCATTCACGCAACTCTTCAATAAATTCTCTTTTAGTCATTTCTGTTCTCCTCAAAAGTTATAGACCTCATAAAAGTTATACATTCCGTTGATAACAGCGATATAGTTATCCCTGTCTCTAAGTGGAGTATCGTCCCATTCGCAGTTCTTTAGGATTTCTACAGCCTCAGTGGGATCCACTTTAGTATCACATTGATCAAATACCATGATCAGTCCTTTATCTTTATCAAACGCGATAGGAATGTGTTCTCCTCGTAGGCATACATAAGACATATTTGAATCCGCAAACATATCCAATAACTCTTCGTTACCATCAACTTCTGGGTAATATTCCAGAGCGCAATTATCATAAAATTTAATTACTGTGTAGTAATCACTCTTTTTTATCATCTTCTTCTCCTAAACGGCGCAATAAACATTCTTTACACCACTGCAAGCCTTCTTCGTTTAAGTCAATATAAGTGTTATCAGCGAACTTCTGATAATATATAGAAGCAAACGTACCAAGTTTCATTCTGCGTTGAATTTCTTGTAAATCATCAGGACAAGACGTAGTGTAGTCAAATAGGTCTTGTAATTCTTCTCGGACGTCTTTTAAAGGAATAAAATTAGTTTCAAAGAAGTCCATTAAGGTATAGTCACCTGTTTTATCGTACCACTCTTCGCAAATACTGTTTATCTGTTCATACTTCTGATCTAAGTCATCATAGTCATCAATATTGATTCCTTTTAACTTCTCAACGGTCTGTCTCTTGTACGCTTCATAAGTTTGTGGTTCTAGCTGCTTAAGTAGCTGTGCAATTAAATGCTTAACCGTCTGTTTACAGATACTAAAGTACTGGTTTCCAAATTTCTGACACCAAACTGTATGGTGGTTATAAGAACTTAGTTGATTCGCAACTTTATGCAATAAATCAGGAGTAAGCTCCTTTGATGTTTGCAATTCCTTTATAACCTCATCTTTAACTTGTTCTATTGTGAGAAAGGACTCCATTGTACTATGCCAGCTTTCATTTTTAGTTTCCTGTTGGTAGTCATTGAGAGCGTCTACAATATTGTACATTGCACCGTCAGTCTGATCTTCGCCAGTAAGATTCTGGTTAATTTCTTTTAAGTTTTTAATTAATGTTTCTTTATTCATCTTCTTCCTCCTTAGTTAGAGCATCTAATATCCGCTGACGTAACCGTTCTAATTCTTCTTTAGTTATGTCTACAAAATTAACTTCCTCGTCAGTCTCAAAGTGGGACCACCAAGTATTAAAGTCTTTACGACTTAATAGTTCTTCAACTTCTTGCAATGCATCGAACTGTTCCCTATGTGGGTCTTGAAGTAGTGAAATCACATGATAAACAACGTCGTCTGGTTCCCAGTATTTTTCAAATAACACATCCAGGCTATCATCTCCGGTTGTCATATCATACCCATGAGCAAGATCGATATACCAGTCCAGCAGTTCATCCTCATCCATTGAGGCAAGATAATCTGTTTGGCCTAAGTACTCAATCATCTTCTGTTTCGTTATCTTCTCCTGCATTTATATCCTCCAGTCTTTCTTTAATATCTTCAATAAGCAATTCGACGTCCTTTTTAGTGATATTTTCTAAATTCCCATACACATCTACTTTATAAATATCTCGTAACTGTTTAATACCACTAACTAAAAACCATACACGTTCAAAACCTCCTTCTTCCATCTGATCCTTAATAGCTTCTTCAATCCATTCATCATCCACGAAGTCGTCGAAGGCCTCTTGTAAATCCCAATTACCGGAAGCTTGCATATACTTGTATGTAGCGTCATAGACAGCTTGATATAAACACTCAATATTACGGATTTCTTTTTTAGCTGTTTTTATGTCATACAGTAAATCTTCTTTAGTCATCTTTTACTCCAAAATATCTAATATCTTTTTAATAACATTATTAACACACTCACCATCAACGTGTTCTAAGTACCCATAGTCGTTGATCCAGTAGGCGTTGCCGTCAAACCCTACATGTTTAATAAAGGCTTCCAGCTTTCTTTTTTCTCGTCTATAAATCAAATCAGCCAAGAAATCTTTAAGGGCTTCCCATGGTTGGATGCGCGTTTTAATAAGCTCCAAAGCGTCGTCTTCATTGTCTTCCAGATAGTCCTGAAGATAAATAGCAATCATTAAAAGCTCATCATCTCCATAAGTTTCATAGTTATCAATGTGAATGTCCTTTAGTTTTTGAATTAACTCATATTTCTCCATCTTCTTCCTCTCCTTTTAACCAATCAATAATATCATTTATAAAGCTGTTGACAGCCATTCCATCAACATTAGTAAGTACCCCAAATCTGTCTTTCCAGAACAGTTCTGCTTGCTGATTTCGGACCTCTCTAAGAAGTGGCTCTACACAGCTAATCTTCCAGTCAGCTTCTTCCCATAGACTGTGAATATACTCCTGGTCAACAAACCTATCCCGTATCTGGTAAGGTATATTTTTATAGGGCTTATATTGCTGGAATAACCTTTTAACCTTTTTGTAGTCCTCTATATGATCCTCGTCATCATAAGGAACAAAAGAGTTCTCCAGTTTTTCAATCAATTCCTGCTTGTCCATTCTAATCTCCCAAATATTCAATAATGTCTTCTCTGATAAGTTTAATGTCCTCTGTATCTAAATTGACTAGTTGGTTATAGTCGTTTAAGCGATATACATCTTCTGTATGTTCAATACCTCCAAGGAGCCACCAAACATCATTAAAATTATCTGCTTTTGACTTCATCAGCTTTTGAGCCTCTTCATCACTAATAAATTCGTCAAATACACGTTCGAAATTCCATGTTCCGAGAACATCCTTATAGTCCCAGGCTAAATTAAATAACTCATGATAGACCGCTTCAGGCGGTTGCGCTACAGTGTCCACTGCATTCAAAGCCTGTATAAACTCTTCCTTTCTATTATTTTCCTCCTCTTCAGCTTCTCTTTCTTTTTCTTTGATCAACTTAGCTAAAGCGTACATGCCACATTTCTCTGCGGTTTCTGCTGTGTATTCTCCTTCTTTGATATACTCCGGATCTTTTCTGTAACCCTTTGGACCAGCGTATTCATGAATCAACTCGTCATACTCAATCTCGTCTTCTGTATTACAGCACTCATACCGCTCATCTGGCTCACTGGTAAGATGAGTAATTACAATTACTGGCAATGTCCTACCGGTACTCAGAAAGTCTGTAATTGTCTTTGCCAACCAACGGTCATATTCATCGTCTGGATCCCAGTCTAAATCGTCCCAAGATTCCAAATGCCATATTGGATACAGTTTATCCTTTGTCAGTTCCTCTAGCGTGTTTTCTTTGTCCTTTCTTAATTGGTCATCTTCAACCTCGTAGCAATGTTCTCTGCCGTAATAATCTTTGTCGTAATAATAATGCATCAGTTTTCCTCCAGTTTTCTTAAATACTTGTTAACAGCTTCATCAATGTCTTTCAGGATAGCGGTTTTATCAAAATCCAAGTCATACTCATCATTGTCATAAAGAACTATATGCTTTCTAATAGCTCTCCATACCCATATAATATCAGTTTCAAAGTCCAAAATTACCGAGTCTACTTCTGGATCCCAGTCAGCCACTACATAATCAGGATCTCTAAAGTATTCCTCTAATCTTCTCAGATATTCAATATCCTCATCGTCTAATACAACGGCGTGTAGTCGTTCCCTAATATCACGTCTTATACACCACAATAAAGTTTTTTCCTCTCCAGAAAGTTCCTTCCGGATTAAGTCTTTTTGTTTTTCAGATAACTTCATTAAAATCCTCCATACGATCTAAGTACCAATTAATACTACTGTCAATAACGTTATACATTTCCCGACTAGACACCGGGTTATAGCCATATCCCCTTAGTACAACGTCTGCAACAAATTCCTGCAGGTTAACAACCTCTTCATTAAACGAGAAGAACGTTAATCCGTTTTCGTCGTATAATCTGTATCTCCCTGGGTTAACTTTAAGGTTTTTACATAGTCTATAACACTCCCTACGGGCTTTATCTGACTGCTGGTAGCAGCCAATCCAATTGTATAAGTCAGCATAAACCTTGCCTCTAATGGTATCACCAGGATTAGTTAGCTCTTCCCGTATACGTTTCTTTTGCTCTTGTGTAAGCTTCATAATCAACTCCTTTCTAAAACCCACAATAGCTTAATCTCCAAAACTTCCAATAGGTAAGAAAAATCGTCCCATAGTTTACTAACTCTAGGACGATTGTTTACTACTCTAAAATCAAGCCCGACCAATACAGCAAGAAAGATTGGTCAGACACATGATGTGTAAGCCAATCAATCTCACCATATTGGTCGAGTTTGACTATTTGTAGTAAATAGTTATTTTACAACTACGATATATGCCCTGAAATCGAGCATAATTAAGCTAACCGTTATTGATAAACGCCTCCATTTTCTGTATTAGAAGATAGACTTGCTTAATATCGGCAGCAAAAGTTGCTTCTGTAGTAGGTTTGATTACAAAAGCGTCGTTTCCTCGTCGCAGCAATATGCAGCACATCTGAGCAATTAAACTTCGGATCAGAGTCAGCGTGTTAAAGGCAACTTGTTTACAACCAGACGTGTTCAGACAAGCCACGCCCGGCATTTTTAGAATGTCCTCTGTTGAGGACAGAGCCATTGGGAACTTAACAGGCATGTACTTTGCTCCTAAGAGAGTATACGCATTAAAGTCCCATATAAGGAACCTATATATGGAATCAATTAACTCCAATATATTGGCTCTCAGGATATTACAATCATTTTCCCAGGGTTTATGAGCCCCTGTTTTCCAATAGACTGGTGTATCAAAAGATATTAGTGGGTTCCAGTATATTCCGATACACCTATAGGTTTCCTGTTTAATATCCACCCATAGACAGGATAAGAAGTAAGACATATAATAGAGTTCCAGATTTGATACCGAGGGTTTCGGTATCACGGGAACTGATTTGATAATGGAAGAGACAACGGCATCAATTCCGAAGTTGTTTGTAAGTTCCCTAGCTGTTGGATAGGACACCAGCATATTAATATCTGGAAGCCCTATTACAGGAAATTCACCAAAAGAGCCTGTATGAAGCATTACTCGGTTTTTAGGGTTAACGGGCAAGTCATCCGTTAACCATAAAAAATTTCCGTTAAATTCGGAATCACAGGAGATAGCAGCTCTTTTTATAACCGCCTCTAGTTGACCTTCCCTGATACCTAGCTCCCGGGCTAAATCACAATAAGTTTGTGGCATATACCCTCCTTTCAGTAAATGAATACTAATTTAACATCAGGATATATGCCACAAACAGCTAACAGAATTAAGCTACACTATGAATTAGTAAATATGTCTTCCGTCGGGTATTCCGGCGCTGGTGGATTCTGCCCTTGAGCTGGGGCAGGTACTTTATATGTACTAAGATAGGCACTCCAGTTCTTTCCTTTAGTAGAGTTATTGATTTTATTCCAATCTTTCCACTGTTGAAGGGCTCTTTCATATTCTGCTTTTCGTTTAGCCAGATCTTTTTGATGCTTATAGCGAGCATTTTCTGCCTCTTCCGTATTTGTCTTTCGAGCATTTTCCAGGTCAAGTCTATTCTTCCTGTCTTGACTAGCATTATACTGGGCATTCCATTCTCGTTGTTCTGCTAACAGGTGATCCGCGTTCCACATCTGCTGTCGTTGGTTCCTGTTTTCGGAATCACTCTTCTCTCTGGATTGTCTATCAGCCTTAGCACGGTCATTTTCTGCCTTCAACCTTGCTTTATCAGCATCTTGTCTGTATTTCAACTCTTTTTGCCGGTCTTGTCGCTGCTGTTCATATTGCTTATCAGCTGCTTCGTCTCTTTCCCGCCGATATTTCGTATCTCGTTCTTCTCTAGTGCGTTCTTCATAGCGACGATTGCGTTCAGTAGCTTCTTGATTGGCTCTATTAGCCCGTTCATTAGCTTCTCGGCTCTTTCTATCCCGGTCTTCTTTGCCAAACTCACTTACAAGACCAATAGTTGGAATATCCATACCACCGCTTTCAAGATACTGCCTCAGAGCAACTCTCAGCATAGCTTTACTTCTATGGAGATCAGGGTTAATTTCCAGAATTTCATTCACTGCGTCAATTACTTCTTCTGGATCCTTTTCTTTTAGATATGGATCCGTGTTCATAAGATCTGTTAAAAGAGTCTGAACGTGAATATTTCGCAGCTTAGCTTCATAAGTTGGATCAGCCAAGCTATACATCAATTCCCGTTCAAATCTATCCAGGCCTTTCCAGCCCGGATGGTTAATCATTTCAAGCCCGGTCATCCCAGAGGTAGGGTCTGCCGACAACGGAGTGTATGCTTGTTTGATAATTTTTTTTTTGCGATTATCTTCGCCACTCTTAAACATGGCGTCAATATCGCTCATACCTTCAGTATATCGGTCTTTTGGACTCTCATTCTCACTCAAAGCTTTAACACAGGCTTCAATAACCTGTATTTCCTCGGAGGCAGCTTTCTTGAACTCTTCGCTGTTATCCGCGAATTCTTCAAAAGCTTTAGCAAAGGGGTGATTATCGTCCAGGAATGTCTTCAACCGGGCTTTTTTCTCCAAATGGTTATCCTGAATGATCTTATTGATTACGTTTACACCTTCTTTACCGTAAGCCAACTCAGCATAGCGACGGGCATCGTCAAGGTCTACTCCGGCATACTTACACAGCTCATATTCTACCTTTTCCAGAGCGTCATCCCGTTTTTGCTTAGCGGCATACTTAACCCGAGTAGCTTCATCAGCAATCTTATAGACAATCTCCTGAGCTTTACGTTCCAAGCTATCAACGTAGTCAGTACACGTAGCCATCTTGACAGCTGGACGTTTCCAGTCGCTAAAGTCTGGTTTCTTTTTGAGGTAATCCCAGGCATTAGGCCAGTAGTAGTCTGCATTATGCTTCCAGAATTCATCCTTTGGCGGTTCTACCGAAGCTTTCTTATTCAGAGGAAAATCTTCTTTCAGAATACGGTAAACTTCATCAATATCAGCAATTGGGTAAGAAGCAACCTTTTCCTGAAGTGTATTAGAACTATCTCGGTGAACAGCCGCTGCGCCGGTATTATAAGCCCTTACAATGATGGGTAAATAATCCGGTGTAAGGCTCATGTCCGAGGCTACCTTAGCAATAGCCTTTGAGGGGGTTATAGCTGTATCAGTAGCGCATAAAGAAGCTACTTTATCAATTGCGGAATCTATTTTATTACGTTGAGCTTGTGTAGGAGTATTCATGTTGAATTTTGTAGAAAAATAGAGGTGTATAATGACTATAATATAATAAAGGCATATATAGAGTGCAAGTTGTAATAGCTAAAAAAAAACGCTTAACTGAAGTTATCTTTTCAATTAAGCATTTTATGAAGTTTAGTCTTTCTCATATAGGAAGGCTGTTTCCTCATCGTAGGGTTCCATCTTCTTTTCTGTTGTAGACATTCTCTTTCTGAGAATATAAGCCCACACGAATACACCATAAGGGGCAGTGGCCCACAAAGCCATTGTCAGCTCAGGATTGCAGATCATCCAGATTTGACTCTGGACGAAGCAGCAAACCAAAATCCACGCTGACATAGCATCAAGTGCCTGATCCAGAAGCCAGGGCGTCCAAGACCATTTTTTCCTCCAGTGGTAGACTTTAAGGGCGACCGAGATGCTCATACAGATGAACATACAGGGAATGAAGAAAGATACATAATCCAAAGGTCTCTTAACATAGTAAGTCTCCTTCAGTAAAAGTAAAGTAAAAACACAAAAACAATATACGTGGTCAGGTAACTCAATAATCATACGCAGTTCCCCCTACGCACGATTATTAAGTTACCTGACCGGTTTATCTCCTACTCGTCAGCAGGCCCGATTAGTGGAAATAGATAGTCGGTTTCTTCTTCGTCAGTATGGAAGAACTGACGAATATCAGCCTCATAGATTTCCTTTGTATCGGGATTGAGGTTAATAAAAGAATAGAAGCGGATAGCTGCTTCTCTAACCTGATCATCTTTAATAACTTGGGGGAAGAAGAGCGGTTGGGCATCCGTATAAAATCGGAAGGATTTTGGGACGGGAGAGAATAGAGTTGTTTCCCATTTATCTCCGATTTCTTTATTACTCTGCCAGAACAGGATATTCCAGACCCGTTCTGGTGTTTTAACACTAAAGACAATAGCATCTTCAGTCATAAAGAGAGAATGGTTCCAAAAATGTGGTTTTTTAGGAACCCGGAATCCTCCGTAATCGAAGGAAATTTTGTTGGTAATTGAATTAATAAAAACTCTTGCAATGTTATAACTCATTTGGTTCTCCTTAAAATTAAAAAATGTAGAGAAAAAACAAAGTGCAGTTTATATACCGGTATGTATCACCGTGTGTCCGATCTGCGACGGGCATCCCATGTTTATTTTATTAACGAGGCGACTAGGCTTAAATCCCCTCTCATATGTTTATTTAAGAACTTTTTTCCACATTTTAAAGATGTGGTCTAATTCTTTGTTTTTATTACAATGAAGTGTTATTAGCACTCCTCTTATGAGGTCCCTAAGGGCTCTCTTTGATTTTTTTTCAAGAGGTATTTTATACCTCTTTATAAAGCGGTTAAATCCAATAATAACCGCTTTATTAAATGCCCAGGCGATATTGTCATCGTCTGGGTCCTGGTAGGTGGAGTACATGAACTCTACTATAGCTTTTTCTAGTGTTTTATCCGAGGCAGTCTGAGCCCATTCCAGGGTTTTCTTTGCCCCAGCCCAGTTCGGATTCCAGCCCATGAGGGCCGTTTTGATAAATTGGAATTCCGGTATATTGGGGTCAGCATTTAAATAATTGTTTTTAATTTTGGTTAAATACTCGATGGCGTTGGTCATAGGAAGTACTCCTGTTGTATTGTTTAATTAAAAAATCCTATGGGCATACTACCCCATAGCAATGAATGATTTTTTAATACAAGATATATGCCAAGAATTAAGCATAAATTAAGCCAATTCAAACACCCATTAAATTGTTCTCTATCCAAATTAGCTGTATTATATAGTATCTTTAACAATTACTCTGGTATACAAATATGAAAATTGCTGACTATATAGAACTGGTTAAACAAGCTGAAACTGTTAATGAGCCTACCGGAAACATTATCCCGGTATCATCTTTATCTACGGAGGGGCTAACTCCAGAACAGAAAGAAGTAGCTAACATGGGGTTAAACAGTTATAAGAATAAGGCTGACCAGGTATCCGGAGAGGTATCCAAACCAGCAAAGCCAGCGATTGATTCAGAACTGTATAAACCAATTATAGATCCTTGGACAGGTCAAGTAGTTTACAATCCCATTCCGGGAGTAAAAGGTGTAAATAATTTCCTAAATAACCATTTATCCCCAGAATTCGGGAAAATATATACGGGTCGTTCGGACGGAACTAAAGGCTGGTTGTCTAAGATTCATCCAGCTTTAGAAGGGGCATATATACCCCCGCCGTTTGAGATTGAAAGCCTTTTTCCTAAATCTGGGCAAAAGGTAAATCCGGATCTGTATAAACCAATCATAGATCCCGGAACAGGACAAGTGGTTTATAATCCAGCAAATCCAAAAGTATCAAATATTCTTTATAGAGGGACTAAAAACATAGCAAAAGCGGTTGCAAATACCCCATTTGAATTATTTAACTCACTTAATGCTCCGGCCAGATTTATAGACACTTCTGGTCTTGGACTCGCCTTTTCCTTACTAGAACCTGCTCAAGCAGCAAAGGATAGAGCCGAGATAGACGCTTATGACTTGTTGCGAAGAAACGGATTTACTCCATCAGAAAATGTAAAGCTTCCACTTGGATTTGAGGTAAACATGCATCCAGGGGCGTTAGCCTATTATCCTTATTTAGTAGGAGAATACCTCAAAGAAGCGCCACAAGCTATCCCAACGTGGGCGTCGTTTAGTAGTCCTGCGGCTCCGATAGCTATTGTTTCAGATATGGGAATAAATGCACCTTATAGATGGATGACTGGTAGCGACGATAATTTGTTACCTGGCTTCTGGCATGCACAAGGTAGACCCACCAGAGCTAGAAGTAATCAAGAATACGAAGAGGAGGAAAACGAGCTATCTCATTTAGGAGAACTTCTGCCTGGTATTTTGAAAACTAATGATAGGCAATATGGCATAGGAAATTTACTCGCAGACAGTGTTGGAGGGTACTTGGATCCTGTCTTCCAGTGGCCATTTGGTTTCTGGTATGGGGATAGAATGCGTAATTTAGCTGAATTAATGGAAAGACCTGACGCCGTTCATATGGATGAGTTCGGAAAAACTACCGTAGATTACAGGGATTTATTCAGCAAGATACTTGGTAGCAAAAGTGTTTATGAACAAGAAGGAGGTAGACCAGAATTACGCCATTTATCTGACAATGACCGGTTTTGGCATATAGACAAGCTTAAGGAAGCCGCTGCAAAGATGGGGTATACTAGAGATGAGATAGATAACGCCGTACTTCTATATGACAATCCTAATAGTTTACTCTATAAAGGAGCAAACCTGTTGAGTTTAATGGGTATGCCAGCGTCGGATGTCTATAATTCTATGTATATGGGAGACATCGCAACGGAACCAGGAAAATATATTCCTCGTTATCTACCCTATAATTATACAGGTGGTCCAGCTCTGGGTACGCCACAAGAAAATCCTAAATGGGTTGAGATAAACAAACAATTATTACGACGACTAGGAGATCAGGAAACTCTATTCAAGATGAGTCCGTTCTTTAAGGCTCTTAAAGGTTCTAAAAATCAGTTGTCCCCAGAAGAGGAAGAATTTTTAAATGATCCAGAAAAAGGAATAGCTTTTGCAAAATCTCTAGGCAAGTTTCCTGTCCAAGGCTTAATTCGTCCATGGAATAGTGTGTCAGACCTACCTAATATTAACTCTATAAAAGTCTTGCGGGAAAAAATTAATAGCTTAAAAGATATAATTAACACCTACAAAGGACCAAATGATCCGTATATACAAGGAGTACAAAAACAACTTTCTAAAAACAAAAAAAGTTATGACGATATTATAGCAGCTTACGAAGAAGCGTACTATTTAAATCGTATTGCGCGATTACCCTATAATTATAGATATGCGTACTTATTAGCGAATCCAGAGCGTATACAACCATTCTTAAACAAATATTACACTAATGAAGAAACAAAACAGCGTATTAAGAATTTCTTAATACCAGAGTAATCTGCTGAAGTTTTTTGGGTATAAGCCGAGATTCTGTGGATAACAGCGAAAATTCTGTAAATCAGTTCTATTATAAAGACTTTTATATACCCCCTTGAATGTTCATTCAAGAAAGGTATACTACACTAAGCTGATACGTATATAGGTGGTCAGGTCGCCCGTATCGGTCAGAATCTTTGATAATTCGAGATCAATAATTAAGTAATACCACTCCACATGTTCGCAATTATTGTGTATGATTTTTGTTATCGGAATAGAGGAGTGCCTATGAAAATAAATATTGACGTTGACGATCAATTAATGGTGAAGTTAGTTTTGACTGGTATAGTAGCCTCGTGTATGGACACACAAATACTTCTAATACTAATATTAGTATACAGTATATTATCCAGTTATAAGCAGCCTCTACCCTGTATCAGAGATGAGAGAGACCTAAAGGATTAGGCCCTTGCGTCCAGACCTGACCTGGACGCTTTGTAAAATTAAACTACGAAAATTCTCGGACAGACCAGAGTAATACTAGTCAGAAAAAAACAACAGGAGCAGGTAAAACTACTCCTGTTGTTTTTTCTTCTCTCTTAGCTGATCTCTATATACTAAAATGTTAACTGAAAGACCATAAAGAATTATTAATCCTATGATATTACAAAATGTCTCTAAAGAAAATAACTTAAATTGTTTGGGTTGCTTAGTAGTACTTTCATCTGGTTTAATTTTGGCTCGTTGCCTATTAAGTTCGCTATTATACTGTTCTACTGGATTAGCTAACTCTTCCGACTGTCTTTTAAGGCTTTCTTCATATTTTTCAGGATCAGTTATGGTTAATTGACCAGTTTCAGTATCATATTCGCATCCATCAAGACCTTCATACAACCAAACTCTTCTTTCTTCAGGAGTCGTTGTTGGTATTCTGCCGCCAGATTCTTGTAATTTTCTTCGGGATTCTTCTAAGGTTTCTTGAAGTTTTTCTTTACTGAGATTAGTTGATATATCAGATACTCCTGTCAAAGTCTCAGATTCTCTTGACACTGGTGTATTAGACAAAGCATTCGTAGTTTTGCCTATACTACTAGGTGCTATATAATGGCAGAACTCAAGGCTCCTTGTTGATAAAAGGATAAATGCTACAAATACGACTCTGATATAATATAATCACTAGC
>ERZ809472.67-NODE-67-length-28170-cov-15.154330_pt1 | contig 28170 bp, 29 predicted proteins | sample MGYA00521274_ERZ809472 | MGnify/ENA primary metagenome ERZ809472 (study PRJEB31581, sample SAMEA3312791) | metagenome | study: EMG produced TPA metagenomics assembly of the PRJEB8939 data set (Metagenomic analyses of Rumen microbiomes reveals... | reverse complement strand
TTCTCCCAAAGAGAACCGGGCTTACTCCCAGAAAGAGCCGGGCAAACTCCCAGAAGCTCCCGGGGTATGTTTTGCAGCCACGCTTCAGCACTACTGATCGTTGGGCAATGATATTATCAATAAGCAAAAGGAACAAGGTTGGGGCACAAAGAACACCCCGATTTCCCATTTTTGCAAGTGCCACTTGTAAAATTTACGGTTTCGGCTGATAGTGAGTTTGTGCAAGTGCCGCTTGCACAAATCACTTGGTTCCACCACAAGCGATTTAAGAGGGATATTAATCTTCAAAGTTCCAAATCCCGAACCTCAATTTACTGCATTTTGTGTATTGATAGTCACTTTTATCAGTTGCCATAAAATAATCATCCCAACTGCCATTTTTTATTTTTCCAATTGAGAAGATATTATTACCCAATTGGAAACATGAAATAGTGCTTTTAGAAGCTCTTAATCGAAAAATCGGTTAAAAGTTAGTGCTAATTGACAGAAATTTGGAAAAGTGGAAATGGACTTGATGATTTTTTCGTAATTTTGTAGCGATAAATAAAAACCAAGAGCAATCAATTATGAAGACAGATAAACAAATTGCTGTGGCTGCTGCGGAATTTGCAGAGCGTTGGAAGGGCAGAGGTTATGAAAGGGGCGAATCACAGCCTTTCTGGATTGACTTGCTTACAAATGTCTTTGGCATTGAAACGCCATCAGACGGTTTTATCACTTTTGAAGACCATCGTATGGTGGATGCTTCAAACTTCATTGACGGACGCATTCCATCGACACGGGTATTGATTGAGCAAAAGTCTTTAGGCAAAGATTTGCGTAAGGGTATTGTTCAGGCTGACAAGTCTGTACTTAATCCTTTCCAGCAGGCTCGTCGCTATGTGGTTAGTCTTCCTGTATCTGAGCATCCTCGTTGGATTGTGACTTGCAATTTCTCTGAGTTCTTAGTCTATGATATGGAACAGCCCAATGGTGAGCCTGAGCAGATATTACTTGAAAACTTAGGAAAAGAGTATTACCGCCTTATGTTCCTTGTGGATGCCAAGAACGAACATCTGAGCAAGGAAATGGAAGTCTCAATGCAAGCTGGAGAGATTGTAGGCAAGATTTACGAGGCGTTACTGAAACAATACGATGATAACTCACCAGAAGCCCTAAGATGGCTGAACATCCTTTGTGTCCGCATTGTGTTCTGTCTTTATGCTGAGGATGCTGGGGTATTTACTCATGACCAGTTCCACGATTTCCTTGCTCGTTACGAAGCAGAGGATATGAGACGGGCTTTGCGCGACCTCTTTGAGGTGCTGAATACTCCGCAAGAAAATCGTAGCCGTTATTTGAAAGACGATCTGAAAGCCTTTCCTTATACTAATGGCGGACTATTTGAAGAAGAAATAGAAATCCCTCAGTTTACAGAGGAATTAAAACAGACTTTACTTCAAAATGCAAGCCTTGACTTCGACTGGAGCGAGATTTCTCCGACTATCTTTGGAGCCGTGTTTGAATCGACGTTGAACCCAGAGACCCGTCGTAGTGGTGGTATGCACTACACTTCGATAGAAAACATTCATAAGGTGATTGACCCGCTGTTCCTGAATGACCTGCGTTGCGAACTTGACGAGATACTGGAAGAGAAGGTAGAGAAGCAGCGCAAGCGCAAGCTCGGCGATTATCAGATGAAGCTTTCTTCGCTTACTTTCCTTGACCCTGCTTGTGGCTCTGGTAACTTCCTTACAGAAACTTATCTTTCTTTGCGCCGATTAGAGAACGAAGTTATTCGCGAGATGTATCATGGCCAAACGATGATGGGTGCCTTTGTCAATCCCATCAAGGTGAGCATCCAGCAGTTCTATGGTATTGAAATCAACGACTTTGCCGTCACTGTTGCTACTACTGCCCTTTGGATTAGTGAGTCACAGATGTTGGCAGAAACAGAAAAGATAATAAAACAAGATATTGACTTCCTGCCGTTGAAGCCATACCATAATATTCGTGGGGGCAACGCCCTGAGAATGGCTTGGGACGTGATAGAAGTTCCTGACAGTGTTCCCACCATCTATGCAAAAAACGCATACGTAATATTTGAGGACGAACCAATGGTTGCCAATGAACACGTGGTTGAAATGGACGAAGTAAATCTGATAGCATCACACCGGTCAATGATACCGAAACTTCCTACAAGGTATCGTATTCACTACGATTTCATCATCGGCAATCCACCGTTTGTAGGTAAGAAAGAGCAGACAAAAGATCAGAAGAACGACTTAGTTAGCCTCTTTGACAAGAAAACAAAGGGTATCGGCAATATTGACTATGTAGCAGGATGGTATAAGAAAGCACTTAACACCATATATGGAACTAACACCAAAGTGGCTTTCGTTTCCACAAATTCTATAACTCAGGGTGAACAGGTTCCCATTCTATGGCGTGAACTTTATAAGCAGGGCATTAATATTATATTTGCCCGTCGTACTTTCCGGTGGGATAGTGAGGCAACAGAGAAAGCCCATGTTCATTGTGTGGTAGTTGGTTTTGTCAGTGGCGGATATGTTGGAAATAAGTACATTTACGATGACAAAATGATAAAGGAGGTCAATGAAATAAATCCTTATCTTGTAGCAGGAAGCCCATTGTTCATTGACAAGCGCGACAAGCCTGTCTGTGATGTGCCCGAAATGATGTATGGTAGTATGCCCATCGATGATGGACACCTTATTCTTGAACGTGAGGATGTGGACGAACTCCTGCGAGAGTCTGCAGATAATGAGCGCTTCATCCGTAAATATGCTGGTGGAGCCGAACTTATCAACAATCGTGAACGATGGTGTTTATGGCTCAAAGATGTTTCGCCTGCCGACATGCGAAAGTCCGCATTCATAGTAAAAAGAGTTCAACAGACACGTGAATTTCGTGCTGCAAGTAATCGTCCGCAGACATTGAAATTAGCTGAAACGCCTTGGTTGTTTGGAGAAATACGACAGCCCAACACCAATATGCTGGTAGTGCCGAAAGTGTCTTCAGAACGGCGGAGGTACATACCCGTAACATTCGTTTCGCCTGATACCATCATTAACGGTAGTGCCCTTATCGTACCAAATGCGACTCTTTATGACTTCGGTATTATCATCTCCAACGTCCACATGGCTTGGATGCGTGCTATCTGTGGCAGGATGAAAAGTGATTATCAATATTCTGGCTCCAATGTATATAACAATTTCCCTTGGCCACAGCCAACTGTTGAGCAAAGAGAAAGGATTGAATATACGGCGCAAGCTATTCTCAATGCTCGTGCCAAATCATCTGAAGAATCATCTGAAACTACATTGGCAGACCTCTATGATGAAAACTTTATGCCCGTCGTTCTTCAACGAGCACATCAGGAAAACGACCGCGCCGTAATGCAAGCTTACGGTTTCCCTGTGAAGTCCACATTTACAGAAAGTCAGTGCGTGGCAGAATTGTTTAAGTTGTATAAGGAAAAGACAAAGTAAAAATAAGAAGTATTAAAACATTGGATATGAAAAGAAATAGTTTTCACTTGCAAATAAATCTTTATAAAGAAAGTAATGATTTTCCTTTAAGCGGAGTTGATATGCCCATCTATTATGAGGAGCGTACTATCAAAAGAATTGTGGAGGTTTTAAAACCACTGTTTAACAAGACGACAAATGTAGTTATTGATTCGTCTCAAAAGAACCATATGTTTATAAAGGACATTATTCAATTTTGCAAGACAGAAGGCATTGATTACGGGAAAGTAATGTCTTGGACTGTACAAATAGAAAGCAGAGAGAATAATATAATAATCTCAATAGTCTTTAATAAGGGAGTCTATGAAGATGTTTATACCATAAATATCTAAGTTTGGATGTTCTATTCAGCAAGGAATAAACAGGGAAACAGCATCAACAGCCCAAGCACCTGCAGCTGCGTCAGCTTGCAGTTGCACTTGCTCTCGCTTCCGAAAAGCCGCTTTTCGGACAGCCGGAGGGCCTTTGTCATGTCAATTATCGCATTCATTGCACTCGTGGCATCATTTTCTTTGAAAAACTTGCCGATCTCTGAAAAAATGTTTGTACCTTTGTCGCTGAGCATAGGGTTTTGTACTTTATTGTTAGCACTTCAAAGTTACAAAATTTCCGCGACATACGGAAATCCCTGTGCTCTTTTTTGCACCCTTATCTCAAAATATTTTTAACTTGCGAAACTTGAATTATAAAATTATACAAAAATAGCGCATGACTGCGTTTTATTAGCAAAAAAGTGATACCTTTGCAATTGATATCAAATCTATAATTTACAATTACACTATGAACAAGACTAAACAATTACTCATTTCAATGCTCACCCTGCTCTGCTGCTGCACAGGGGCGTGGGCAGACGAGGTGGATAACGACACACACCTCAAATATACGGTGGCGGATGACGAAGTGACCATAACAGGTTTTGCCGACGATTTTACGCCTGGCGCTAACTATGCGCTTGTCATTCCCGACGTGATTGACGGTAAGCCCGTCGTAGCCGTTGGTGCTTCTGCTTTTATTGATAAGGCCAACTTCACAACGCTGAAAATCGGCAAGAATGTGAAGACCATCGGCACAGACGCTTTTCGTAGGACAACATCCATGACGAGTGTCTCCTTTGCTGCCGATGGAGTGCTGATGACGCTTGGCGAGAGTGCCTTCCGCGGCTGTGCCGAACTGAAAGCGTTTGTTATGCCCAACACCGTTACCACCATTGGCCAATACGCGTTGGCGGTTAATGCAAAGCTTGCCTCTGTAACATTGTCAAACCAGTTAACTACTCTCGCCCAATATGCACTCTGCGACTGCCCGATGTTGAAGACCGTCGTAATTCCTGCTTCGGTCACAACGATTGAGAGCAGGGCATTTAAGAACTATAGTGAAGGCCTTGAGGAAATTACCATTCCTTCGACCGTAACCTCTGTTGCGTCTGATGCTTTTTATATATGCAGCAACCTAAAGACTGTTATTTGGAACAGCGCTACGGTTCCTGAAAACATCTTTAAGGACAAAACGAGCCTTCAGACAGTTACCCTTGGCGAGGGCGTAAAAACGATAGGCAGTAGTGCCTTCATGAACTGTACAGGACTGACAGATTTGAGTATCGCCAATACCGTGAAAACAATAAACGCCAGTGCTTTCTGTGGCTGTACTGCGCTTGGTAGCATAACTATTCCTGCTTCAGTGTCAAATCTGCCTGACGAAGTTTTTAAAGGCTGCACTTCACTGACTTCCGTTTCATTTACCGCAGGATCAAAGCTTACTCAGATGAAGTCAGGTGTTTTCAGCGGGTGTAACATGCTTAACAATTTTACGATTCCTGCAACCGTTAATTATATTGGCAGTGATTGTTTCTATCAATGCTCACAGCTTAAAAGTATTGTCATTCCTTCCAGCGTGACATATCTCGGCGGAAATGCCTTCAAGGAGTGCACAGCCCTTGAAAGCGCGGTCTTTGGCCAAGGCATACAACTCGAAACCATCCCTGCAGGTTGCTTCCGCTCTTGCTCCAGCCTTGTTGGAGTTGACATCCCCGCCTCCGTGAAGAGAATTGAGGGTGACACCAGTAATGGTGCATTCCAATTATCAGGTATCCAGTATGTCAATTTTGCTGAGAATTGCATTGTTGAACATCTGGGTACAAGTGCCTTCCGCGGCTGCCACGGTCTGACCGAGTTTGTTATGCCAAACAGTGTTAAAGAAGTTGGCGAGATGGTATTGCAAGCCAATTCAAAGCTGGCAAGTGTTACCATCAGCAATTCGTTGAAGATTATTAATAATCAGATGCTTTGTAACTGTCCGCTACTAACACATATTACCATTCCCTCAAGCGTCACCACTATCAATTACCAGGCCTTCTGGGATTGTACAGGTTTATCAGAGATAGTAATTCCCCATAATGTACATACACTAGGAGATAACCTGTTCAGAGAATGCAGTTCAAACCTGACTATTGACCTCAGTGCTTGCTCAAATGTATGGGAGCTTTACAGTGGGAATACAAATGTTACGACAAAGTACAGCGTTCCTAATGGCGCAACCGTCATACTGCCACCAGGTTCCACAGCCACAGGCACGAACATACAAGTCACTAACCTTGGCACACTTGCGCAAGACAGCGAGGACTATTACCTGATAGGCTCCGCAGCAGACTTCAATAAATTTGCTACTATCGTGCGCAGCAATCCGACAGCCAATGCACGCCTTACAGCAGACATCGATCTCACAGGTGATGAACTGACTATCGGCCTCGGTACAGACGAAAGTAACTGCATCGCATATGGTGGCACATTCGACGGCCAAGGACACACCATTACCCTCAACTATACTGGCGCAAACAAGATTAACCGTTCCTATGGCGGTCTGTTTAGCTGGACAAATGGCGCAACCATTCAGAACCTCACAGTGGATGGCGCGATAGAAACCACGCAACCTAAAGTTGGCGGCATTGTCAGCGGCATCAAGGGCACGCTTACCATGCAGAAATGCAAGGCTGCATCTACTATAACAGGTATTGTGGAAACGCTCACAGAAATGCACCTCGGTGGAATGCTCGGCTACACCCATTCGGCCGACATTACACTCACAGACTGCATGTCATGTGGAAGTATTACAGGAGGAAGCAACGTCAAATTCTCTGCCGACTTCTTCGGACGCATCACCAACGGCACCAAGGTAACGCTAAATTATAATCTTGCTATGACAAATTTTGATTCACAGCTTGATTTTGCAGGTAGATTCTGGGTTGCCGACTCATCTAATCCCAAGAGCAACTATTCTGGGTCAGTCAATATCGTAGTAAATCAAGGTCAAAGTACAGGAGGTGGACTTAGCCATACTTCTACTGGTATAACAAGCCGTGCAACCCTTGCTCAGCTGGCCGACGGCACAGTAGCTTATATGTTACAGGCAGATCGCACGGATCTAGTTTGGGGACAGCGCATCGGCATAGATACGGAGCCAGTGCTGACCAACGACGAGAGCTACCGTGTTTACAGGAGTATTAATGGTGGTTATACCAACGACCCGACTTTGGTCTATGAAGGTTTGCAAAAGGATGTGAACGACAATTATCTTCTCGGCTGCGTATGGGACTGGAAAGAGTTCGCTGAAATTGTCAATAGCGGAACAAACAATACTGCCAATGCCAAGATGACTGCAGACATCGACCTCGGCGATGACCAGACGATGATAGGTACATCGGATGCTAACTATCAGGGCATATTCGATGGGCAGGGACATAAATTAACCGTTCACTATGTTAACCCTAGCGAAGGCTTCTTTGGTCCTTTCTCAAGAGTCCAGAATTCGATTATAAAGAATCTGCATGTAGCAGGATCAATAACTACCCAAAATCGTTTTACAGGAGCGATTGTTGGTACTGTCGCAAATGGAACCACTTGTACTCTCCAGAATTGCCGATCGAGTGTTGCCTGTCAGTTCACCTATGATGGTAATTCTTATGTACAAAGTGGAGGTATCTTTGGAACAGTTAGTGAGAATGCAACGCTTACTATGACAGATTGCCTATTTGACGGTTCGCTATCTACTATGGTTTCGTCCAGAGGTATGGGAGGTATGGTAGGTTGGAATTACAAAGGCACTGTAAATATGGATAATTGCTTATTTGCTCCGCAGAGTGTCGATGTAAATACAGAAAATATATATACGCTTATTGGGCCTTCATCCGTAAGTATCAATCATATTACCAATTGCTATTATGCAACTTCTATCGGCACCGTCCAAGGCACGCAGGCCACTGCCGAACAGCTTGCTGACGGCACGATAACCACTAAGCTCCAGAACAATCGCGAAGAGGAAGTCTGGGTACAAGACCCGCTGACGAACCAGCCGATGCTGAAAGTCTTTATGATGAATGGCATCAAGGGTGACGTGAACGACGACGGTATCGTGGACGTGGCCGACATCGCAAGTGTCATCGACTGCATGTCGGGCAACGGAACAGTAAGCAAGGAACGAGCCGACGTGAACGGCGACGGCACGGTCGACGTGGCCGACATCGCCGCCATCATCGACATCATGGCGGGAAAGTAAGTGTCAAATCAAACGGATTATTAACAATAATAGAAGTACATTATGAGCAAGACTAAACGACTACTTATTTCAATGCTCACCCTGCTCTACTGCTGCACGGGTACGTGGGCGCTGGAGCAAGACGGCGAGGGCTATTACCTCATCGGCTCGGTACAGGATTGGAAGGATTTTGCAGCAATTGTAAATGATGGAACAAATACTGCGGCCAATGCAAAGATGGTAGCAGACGTTGACCTGGGCAATGACCAGACGAATATTGTTCCTGGATGGTTTGGTGATTTTTCTGAAAGACATTATCATGGCACCTTTGACGGACAAGGTCATACGCTAACTGTACATTATAGTAGTACAAGTGCACGTTTGGCTCCTTTCGGTCAAACAAGTGGGGCAACTATAAAGAACTTGCATGTGGCTGGTTCTATTGCCTTGAATTGGACCAGTGGTGCCCCTCATGCAAGCGGTATTATTGCTAATTCGGCTGGTAATGATGTAATCTCAAATGTATGGGTGTCAGCAGATATTACTGCTAGCGGTGGAAACCCTCTTGATTGCGGTGTATTTGTTGGATGTAATAATTGCGGAACAACAACTATTAAGGATTGTTTGTTTACGGGAACCCTTACTACTACCAATCAAAGCCGAAACGGATGTTTTGTGGGTTTGGTGTACAAAGGAACTACGACCATCACAAATTGTCTGTCAACAGGTAGCTTTAGTCTTTATGGATCTGGAAACTCTGTAGAGGTAGGAACAATCATTAACAGCTACGTTAAACAACATACAGCATCCATCCCCGCTGCCATGCAACTGACCGATGAAGAAATGGCTAATGGTGCCATTGCCTTTAAGTTGCAAGCTGGTCGCAAGGATTTGGTTTGGGGTCAGCGCATCGGTATAGATGATATGCCGTTGTTAACAAACAATGAGAGTTATCGTGTATATAGAACTCTGAATGGTGGCTATACCAACGACCCGACTCAAGGCTATCCCGGTTTGCAGCAAGATGAAGACGACTATTACCTCATCGGCACCGCACAGGACTGGGATGACTTCGCTGCTATAGTCAATAATGGGATAAACACAGCAGCTAATGCTCGTATGACAGCTGACATCGACCTCGGTGACGACCAGACCTACATATCTCCAAATTGGCATGGTGAATTCTCAAGCCAACATTATCATGGAACTTTTGACGGACAGGGACATACACTTACGGTACACTATAATAGTTCCAAGAACTGGCATACTCCCTTTAGCCAGACAAGTGGTGCAACAATCAAGAATCTGCATGTGGCAGGTACAATCAAATCTACTTCGTCCAATCCTTCACACATGAGTGGACTTGTCAGTAATTCGGCAGGTAGTGATGTGATACAGAACATCTGGGTTTCTGCGGATATCACTGGGGGTAGTCATAGCTGGATTGAGTGTGGTGCCTTCGTTGGGTGTAATAATTGTGGTAATACGACAATTACGGACTGCTTGTTTACAGGTTCCATTACTACTACAGGAGGAAATAACGGTTGCTTCGCAGGCTATAATCAAGGCTATCAAAACTCAACAATAACTACAACCAATTGTTTATCGACAGGGTCGTTTCATTTTACTTCAGGCACGGTGTCAGTGGGTACTATCATCAATAGTTACGTCAAGTCATACCCCAATTCTATCCCAACTTCCATGCAGTTGACAGATGCACAACTGACTGACGGCACTATTACGGCGAAACTTCAGGCCGGACGTGAGGAGGAAGTCTGGGTGCAAGACCCGCTGACGAACCAGCCGATGCTGAAAGTCTTTATGATGAATGGCATCAAGGGTGACGTGAACGACGACGGTATCGTGGACGTGGCCGACATCGCAAGTGTCATCGACTGCATGTCGGGCAACGGAACAGTAAGCAAGGAACGAGCCGACGTGAACGGCGACGGCACGGTCGACGTGGCCGACATCGCCGCCATCATCGACATCATGGCGGGAAAGTAAGTGTCAAATCAAACGGATTATTAACAATAATAGAAGTACATTATGAGCAAGACTAAACGACTACTTATTTCAATGCTCACCCTGCTCTACTGCTGCACGGGTACGTGGGCGCTGGAGCAAGACGGCGAGGGCTATTACCTCATCGGCTCGGTACAGGATTGGAAGGATTTAAAAATATGGAATACGGAATAGTTTATCTTTTAACCAATCCTGTAATGCCAGGCCTCGTGAAGATTGGCATGACGACACAGGAAGATATAGACAAGAGGATGAAGGAACTCTATACAACGGGCGTTCCTGTTCCCTTTGAGTGTCAGTTTGCTTGCAAGGTGAAGAAAGGCGACTGCGCCAAGATTGAAAAAGCCCTGCACACGGCTTTTGCCCCGCAGCGGATAAACGCTAACCGTGAGTTCTTTCGTATTCAGGTGGAGCAGGCAAAGGCCATTCTTGAACTGTTCCACCATACCGACGTGACGGAAGAAGTGAGCGACGAGATAGAAAACGACTTGACCGACGACGACAAGGCTGCATCGGTTAAGGCTCAAATTCACCGCCCGCCCCTTAACTTCTATGAAATGGGAATGCAGAAAGGTGATGTGCTTGTATGGAAAGACGACCCATCTGTTTCTGTGACGATTATCTCGGAGCGTAAAATCTGCTATGAGGGCGAGGAAACTTCCATCAGTGCGCTCTCTGCAAAATTAAAAGGCTACAAAGTCAGACACATTGCCCCTGGTGCTCATTGGCTCTATAAAGATAAACTGCTGAGCGACATTTACGACGAAACATATCCGTTTGAAGAATAAGATTTGCAACATATCCAAATATATAAGAAATGAAAGCAGATGGTGTTTATATCTACAGTATAGTAGCAGACGACAATAGTCCAATTATGTCAAATTATTCATTTGACTTATTGTTTTCATGTTCAAATGGCAAGTTTGAATGGCTATATTTGAATGATGGAGTAAGATTCTGTATTCCAACAAAAAAACCCGTAAACTCATTACAAAAGGTGATTATGAGCCAGCCATCGAGATAGCATTTGCCATCATGCGGAACGGTGTAGAACTCGTCAACTATAACGATGACAGCTATGGCTACCTTGGGTCAAACATGCGAGACGGAAAAGGGCTTCTCGACAAACTCGCATCGGAAAACCTGGATAAGGATTGTCGCGAACTGTTCGTGGATGAGTGCTGGAACTGCATTGACAAGAAACTCTTCTACGGCTGGAACTGGCACGCCGACATGTACGACTACCTTGCCCGTTTGGCAGAGACTCCCGCCGACTGCAAGAAAATCATCAAACAGATGGAGAAAGACCCGAAATTCCAGAATGACTTCTACAAAAACCGTCTTTTGTCCATCGCCCTTCAGCTGAAGGAGAAAAGCGAGGGCACGAAAGCCGCCCACGATTTCATGATGCAAAACCTTTAGGTGATAGTGTTCCGCGAGCGGGCTGTTAACGAGGCTATCCAGCAGAAAGACTATCCGCTGGCCTATCAGCTTTGTGAGGAGGGTATCGCCCAAAATAGATATGAAGACACTTGGCATCAACTCTTGCTAAAGGCCGCCCAGTCAGAGGGGAACAGGGAACGAATCATTGAGCAGGCCCGCTATCTCTATTTGGAAGTCTTTATCGATTATAAGAACTACTATGACATTCTCAAGGCAAATGTACCGAGTGATTCCTGGACTACGTTTGCTGAAAGCCTCGCAGAAGAAGCACAAAAGTCCCGCCACAAAGAACGTTTTGCAGAAATCTGTGCCAATGAGGGCTGGCAAGACCGCATCATTGACTTCATCGGCACTTGTCACGACATTCGAATCCTGCATGAATATGAAAGCACGTTGCTTCCCTCGCACACGAATGAGGTTGTCGAACTCTATGTGAAGCATATCTATCATCTGATGGAGTCTTCTCGCAACCGCAGCACATACGACGACATCTGTAGCTACCTGAAACACATCCGAAAGCTTGGAGCCGCCGACCTCACTGCCACCACCATTGCTATGCTCCGCACAGATTATAAACGCTGCCGCCTGCTAATGGAGATGCTCAATAAGATGAATTAGGAGACAAAGTCAGCCACCTTTTTCACGACGATTTGATACTTTTAACGACGAAAGGGAACAGATTACGAATTATTTGATTACCTTTGCACGCAAAAGCGTGCGAGAACGGGCTTGCACCGTCCTTGCGCCATCATTCTAAAGTATTGCGACTATGGGAAAGTATTTGGACCCGAGAGCCGACCTGACTTTCAAGAAGGTATTCGGCGAGCATAAGAACCTCGTCATCAGTCTGCTCAACGCCCTGCTGCCGTTGGAGGATGACGAGCACGTGGAGACTATCGAGTATTGGCCTGCCGAGAAAATTCCCGATAGGACAGAGGCTGAGAAATATAGTATTGTGGATGTCTGCTGCAAGGACAACAAGAAGCGGGAGTTCATCGTCGAGATGCAGATGTCGTGGACGGACTCGTTCAAGAAACGTGTGCTGCTGAACGCCTCAAAGGCATACGTGGCGCAGTCGAATAAGGGCGGCGACTACGAGCTCCTGCAGCCCGTCTATGCCCTGAATTTCGTCAACGAGAATTTCATGAAGGACGTGGATGACTATTACCACTACTACCATCTCGTCCACGACAAGTACACCGACAAGGTGATAGACGGTCTTCACCTCATCTTCGTGGAGTTGAAGAAGTTCAAGCCTCAGACGTTCACAGAGAAGAAGATGCAGGTGCTATGGCTCCGTTTCCTTACCGAAATCAATGACAAAACGCGCGAAGTGCCAGCCGAATTGCTTGAGAACGCCGAGGTGCGCGAAGCCCTCGAAATCGTGGAGCGTGCTGCCTTTAGCGATGCCGAGATGCGAGCCTACGATAAGTTCTGGGACAATGTCAGTGTGAATGTAACGTTGGAAAACGCCCGAAAGCGAGAAATTAATGCAGCTAAAAAAGAGATAGCTGAAGCCAAAGCTAAGGCCGAAGAAGCCAAAGCAGAGGCCGAAGAAGCCAAAGCAGAGGCCGAAGAAGCCAAAGCAGAGGCCGAAGAAGCAAAAGAGAAAATACTTACTGCCGCCCGCAAGATGAAGGCCAAGGGCTATGCCGTTGAGGCTATTATCGACATTACCGGCCTCACCGCCGAGGAAATCGAGGGATTGTAATTGAGCAAGATTCGCAAGGAAATCACCTTCAGCGAGACGGAATAACACCTTGCGCACTAATACCAAATTTCTCAACAACAAACTTCCATGATGCATCCTTGTCGTCGAGGTTGACTTCTATGTCTGGCTGCATAAAGGGTTCGTCGGTTTTGGATTCATCAGGCCGGGCAAAGAACTGGCACGAGACACTTCCATAAACTTCCGTATTGGGTAGGCGAAAGGCAAGGACTTGACCATAGTGGGACGGCCCGAAAGTGGAGGTTGTGCCGATGATCGTTCCGAAGTGGTTGTCGCGGGCGTGGGTTAAGAGGATGCCTGCACTGCTAAAGGTCTTCGGCCCCATTACGAAGACCACCTGCCCCTCGTAGAGCTTTGGCTGCTGATAGTCGCCGATTTTGTTGCCAGGCTCCTGATAGAGTTCGTCCTTGTGGCCTTCCTTCTCCCAGTTCTTCTTGAGTTCCACAGCGTTCGGAAAGTATTCCGTCATAAAGTCGGAAAGGCGGGTGTAGGCGGTGAAGGTCTTTATCTTGTTGATGGGATAAAGATGTTCCATCAGCAGACTACAATACTGGTCGGAACCGCCGCCATTGTACTGCACATCCACCACCAGCGTCTTGATGTTTCCCTCCTCCATCTCGGCAAACATCCTGTCAAGGAACGTTGGAAAAGGATCGGCCGGGTTATTGGCACATTTGTTGAATTGCAGATAGCAGATGCTCTGGTCTGGGAAAATCTGGTAGTCGTAAACCGTGGCGTGAGGACGCATAATGTGTTCCCTGTCGGGAGCGAAGGACGTGATGCCCGCCTCCATCAGCTTCTTCCTCTCTGCCAATGTGGTCTCTTTTACTTGCTTTGCCGTCGTAACGCAGGTATGCTTGTCCTTCAGTTTCCCCAAGACCTCGTTCAGGGCATCGGCAAGGGCTTCATCCGTCTCAATGGTCTTGCACCGCTCCAACAGCGCCGCCTTCTTCGTGAACCATTCCTCGCGCCGTTCGGGCTTGACGTAATAGGGATGCGTATCTGCCACCAAATCCATGAAGAGGATGGCATCTTTCTGATACTTGTTGCATGTCCGATACGTTGCGTTGGCCTGATAGGCAGAATCGCTAAGCACCTTGAGCTTGCTGATGTCCTGTGCAACGGCCGTCAAGCCCGTCAGCAGAACCATCAAGACCGATAATAGCCTTTCTTTCATGTTGAAATTACCAGATCAACTCCCCCTTGTAGAAATAAACCAACGTCAGGCGATAGGGAGCATCGTCTTTCGAGGGTATGCCAATCTGTTCGGAATGGGCATCATAGCATTGCGGTTTCTTCATCACGAGAAGACGGCTCTCCGTCTCTTTCACCCAGAATCTTGATTGAGGATTGACGTGCATCGAGGCATTCTCGAAAATCTGAACAAGGTCCGGATTGCTGCGCAGGATGTCAAGCACCTCTTGAACCTCCTTCACCGCTGGAAAGGGATAGCTGTAATAGCGCATTCCTTCGAAAAGATCCATGCGGTCGTCCTTGGTGAATGGCTGGCCACCTACCATCATAATGATGTCCATCGGAATTTTGCCGAGCACCTTGGCAAGAATGCCGGGTTCCCCTTCGATAGCCTCGCGCACACAGATGTACCGTGAGCCGATAATCTGTTCATAGCGCGTCTCTCCGCTCTTTTTCAATAGCTTTTCCGTCCGTGGCAAGGAGACGATTTCGCCCAAGTGCCAGCTGTTTACAGTTGATTCCATGTGTTTATGTAATTCTTTATTTAGTATTCTTTTCAAAAGTGTTTGCAAAACACGGTGCAAAATTACAAAATTTTTGCCAATTAGAAACGAAAACAGACTAAAAAGTTATTCCTTGGCCGAAATGAGTATCTCCGTACCCCCGTACTTCCGAAAAACCTACCCCTAATTTTTAGTTTCACGCTTTCTTGGATGCTTCTTCCGTATGTGGTGCATCTGCCTTTTCTGTTCTTTCAGCAGATAGTTCATCAGCTTGACGAAGCGATCGTAGCGATGCTCATCGGGGTCCATCACAGCGACGGCGTTGAGCATGAGGACGAACCGCCGCCATGTCGCTCGCTGTCCAGAACATGCACAGCGTGGTTGATGCACGGCGTACATCGGGCGGATGGTCTCGTAGGCCTCCTCAATCTTTCCCTGCTTCCGCAGGTCGAACACTTCTTTTACGGTCATTAGCCTAATTTCTGTCCTTCCTACAAATTATCGTAGTCTTCTTCATCATCCCACGACCAAGTGAACGTGTGCTTTCCGTCGGCCACGATTCGCCCGTCCTTAAAGTCCACGCCGTTTTCGCGCATCCACTCCTCGGCTTGCTCTTCTTGCCATCGGCTTCGCCAGTCGTACCACTGCTGGATGACCCCGGTGCGCTCGGCGGCATAGCGAAACTCTCCGAAGGGATGTCGCTTCTCCAAAGCCTGGTATAGCTGGCGGCTTATCCTTTCGTCGTCAATGCTGTCGGCGAAGGCTTCCATCTGGTTATACGACTTCCACGTCGGGATTTTGTCAACGCGGATGACTTCATCGCCCTCGGCAGGCCATTTCTTACCCCAACTGTAGTCCCTGCGTTGTACCACTGACAACATCTGTTGCGTCAGGTTCAGGTATTGCTCTTCCATGATGTCATGGTCGGTCAGGACGAAGGCCAATTCTTCTATGAAACCTTTTCGTGTTTGGTTCCTTTCGCTTGATATTTGGTCAGTGTTGGAATTCTGTATGTGATTCTTATTGATGTCGTTGGCGACATGGCTTTCTTTTTTCATCTTAATCTCTCTATTATTCTTCTTGTGGATTCTTGTTTCTCTTGATGACGATAGTTGCCTCTCTTTTCTTGGGTTTGCAGTAACTGGCATAGAGGTCAGCGTGCTCCTCGCGGAAGGCCTGGCTGTCAAAATGCATTGTGGTCTTGGCGGGCGTGTAGCTGACGGTGAAGCCTAGAGAATCGAACCGCTCAGTATGACGGTTTTCCATCTGTTGCTGTATTTTCATACGAATGGCTTGGATGCGACTCTCAATGTCTTCGCGCTGGGCCATAAGGCGACTTAGTTCCTGTTCATATTCTTCGAACCAGTTATCCTGGGGTGTAACAGTTGCCGTCTGACCCGTCTCGAAAACACAAGCAACCAGTTTGTGGTGATAGCCCTCATAGAGCATCCCTAACGAGCACGTGATGTAGATGGTGCCTTTTAATCCAACGGCCTTGCGCCCCCAGCTAAGTTGTTTCAAGTAAACGGGGTCGGTGATGGGGATGTCGTAGCTATGGTCACAGTAGTTGAAGCGCATACGGTAGCGCGTGTAATCGGCTGTTGTGGTGTCGGCATAGACCTCGGCATCGCTGACACGCAGAAGCAGGATGGAATGGTCGCACTCGCTGCAATATGCCTCATGGGGAACGGACTTGGCGTAGTTATAAAACAGGTGACAATGGGAGTCGTCGGCAAAGCGTTCCAGCAGTTCGGGGCTTGGGTCATAGTGCTTGCCGATGGCGGTCATGCTGTTGTAAAAAACGTTTTCTGTCTGAGCACCATCGATATGGGGCTCTGTTTCCTTGAGCCACACCACGTCGAGTACTTTCAAATCTTCGGCTGCCTCGTTGGGAATCTCACCTGTGTCAGTAAAGCGGCAGACAGGACGTACCCACTTGGGCATGCCCCTCTCATCGCGGACGATACGCCAACGTTGCTCCTTCCATTCCAACTCGATACCGGCAATGCAACGCCCGCCGTGCTTGTAGCTGTTGGCCAAACAAACAAAGAACCTGTCCATATTTACGTTTTACAAATTTACGATTTGATCACACTAAATGGACAATACGCACCTCTTCCGTACTGTGCTTCTGGAGGTATTCAGCCAACAGGCGACGATGGCACTGCTCTGGCGTGTCCTCGCTACACAAAAAACAGGAACCGTCGAACTGCCTTACGCCATGTTTCCGCAAGATGTCACGTGCTTTCAGCATGGCGGTGTATTCCTGCTCGTACTCGTCCCATGTCACCGCCTGCTTGTGCCAACGGTCGAGCAAGTCCTTTGTAGGTGCGAAATCTGTTACATGCTTATAAGGTATGTGGCAGATTTCCTTGACGAAGAACTCCAAGTCTTTCCCCTTGGCAAAGCCCGCCAATTGGCTACCGTTGCTGATGCGAACATCAACTAACTGCTTAACTTGATTGTCTCTCAAAAGCCCGAAGAACTGCTCCGCACTTTTCTTTGTAAACCCGATGGTATAAAGTGTTATCATTTATTTGAGTTTTGAGTTTTAGTATGCTCCTTCTGTTTCAAATTGTGGTTTGTAGCCTATTTCCTTATTCTTTAGTCGGTAGGCATCGCGTCGTTGGTCCTCTTGCGTATAGGTGCCGAAGAGCTGATCCACTTCAGCCAAACGATGTTTCTTAGCCCGCAGATAATCCTGAATCATTTCTTCCTCCAAAGCCTTATGCTGGGCCAGTTCTGCCCCCTTCAATATGTGTTGGACGTCGAGGCCATTGTCGTAGAAATATCGTGAGACGAGCGAGAAGCGATGACACTCTAAAGGATTGGCTTCCGAGCACATCAGTGCAATACGGAAGCCTTTCTCCAGACCTTTCATCAACCTTTCTACGCCGCGCTTGAAGTTCGGCGTTTCTACAGTCAGTTCAAAATTCACCTGGCCGTCAGCGTCTAAACAGTCCGTCCGTCTTGCACCGAACTCTTCTCCGAAATGCAGATACTGAATGTTGTGGTTCTTGAGGAACCACTTCAGTGTCTCCATGTTGAACTGCGGCGTGTACTTGCTGGCTGGCACACTCCTGACATCCACGATGCAATTCACATCATGGCTTTTCAGCAGTTCCAAAAACTCCTCCTGAGTCTGATTGGAGTGACCTACACTATACAGCCTGTACCTGCTCATTATGGATACTAAAAAGTTTGTAGTTTACCCTATCAGTTTGTCGGCCTGTGCCTTCAACTCCGCTTTCTGCTCGTCGGTGAGGGTGAGAACATCCGTGCCCCAGGCCTCGGCGGGGACAGCGATACCTACTTGCTCCGCCAGCACGTCGGCCTTGAGGAAGGTGAGCAACTCCGTGAGCTTTTCCCTGCATTTGGCTGTGGCGAACCTCCCACCCGCTCCGCTGAGGGCGACGCGCTTGCCGTTGATGCAGGTCGGTGTGGCGTAGTCCATAAACTTGACAGGGCGTGAGAGCCAGTCGAGCAGGTTCTTCAGGTGACCGGGATAGCTGAGATTGTACTCAGGCGTGAAAATCCATAGAGCGTCTGCCTCGCTGACAGCCTTGCGAATGCGGGCCACGGCGGCAGGCTCCGGCTGCTCAATGTCCTGATTCAGCAGCGGCACATCGCTGTAATCCAGTTTCGACACTTCGGCGCGGTCGCCGATAATCTCCTTGGCCTCATTGGCCAGCTGGCGGTTGAAGGACTTCGCCCTCAACGAGCCGATAATGAATAGAATCTTTGTCATAAGTTTTTAGTCAAGCATGATTATTCTGCCCGCAAAAATAAGCATTTTCTTGCAAAATACAATGAATAGGCACCTTCATTTAATATAAATTGTGAACACAATCGGTTTATCGGAAGATAATCGGCGGTTACTAACTTGAAAAGATGTTAAAGTTTTTTGGCGGGTGGAGAAAATGTAGTAATTTTGCAGCCGTTTCAGGAGCGCGGGCGTTTTCGTCCGCATCCGTTTTTATTAACTCGTATAATTTATTTAAAACAATGAACGAGAACGAACAGAAGCAGCAGGGGCTGCAGATAGAGCTTACGCCCGATAAGGCTCAGGGCGAGTATGCTAATTTTGCCATCATCACACACTCATCTTCGGAGTTTATCGTAGATTTCGCACGAATGTTGCCCGGCCTGCAGAAGGCCCAGGTGCGCAGTCGTGTCATCCTGGCTCCAGAGCACGCCAAGCGTCTGCTCGGCGCTCTGCAGGAGAACATCATGCGCTATGAGCATAACTTTGGACAGATCAAGCTGCCCGAGTCAAAGCAGCAGGGACCCCGTACCATCGCACCTTTCGGAAAGGGAGAAGCATAATTTAAATAGCTAGACTTATGGAAAACCAACACAGCGTAATCGGAGCAAAGATTAAGAGCATGCGCGAGACGAAAGGCCTCTCCTTAGAGGAGATAGCCGAGCGCAGCGGTCTCTCAGTAGAGCAAATCCAGTCGATTGAGACTGACCAGAACCTCCCGTCGCTGGGCCCGCTGATCAAGGTGGCCCGCGCCTTAGGTGTGCGTCTGGGTACGTTCCTTGATGACAGCGACGCCCTCGGCCCCGTGGTCTGCCGCGCTGCCGACCGTGAGAAGCAGAGCACCATCAGCTTCTCGAACGGTGCCGCCGACGCACGTCGTCACATGGAATATCATCCGCTGGCACAGCAGAAGGCTGGACGTCACATGGAGCCGTTCATCATCGACATCAACCCCAGCGATGAGCGCAACTTCCAGCTCTCGGCTCACGAGGGCGAGGAGTTTATCTACGTCATGCAGGGCGAGATAGAGATTGTCTACGGCAAGGACACTTACTCGCTCAACGAGGGCGACAGCATCTTCTACGACTCCATTGTCAAGCACCACGTACACGGCGTGCCTGGTAAGCCGGCAAAAATCCTCGCAGTGGTTTACATCCCGTTCTAAAACCTTCCTCCACCTATGAGCAATGTTAAATTAGACATGGCAGGAAGGCCGCTGCCTGACAGGACTTATCCTGCCGAAACGGGAAGTGCCGGCTATAAGCTGCATGAGCGTACCCTCGGCCAATGGCTGGAGCACTGGGCCGAGACGACCCCTGACAAGGAATACATCGTTTACTCCGACCGCGACCTGCGCTTCACCTGGAGCCAGTTCAACCAGCGTGTCGACAACCTGGCCAAGGGTCTGCTCGCCATCGGCGTGACCAGAGGCTCGAACGTAGGCATCTGGGCCACCAACGTGCCCGACTGGCTGACGTTCCTCTACGCCACGGCAAAGATTGGCGCCGTGCTGGTCACGGTGAACACCAACTACAAGCAGAACGAGCTGGAATATCTCTGCAAGGACTCCGACATGCACACGCTCTGTATCACCGACGGCACATGGGACTGTAACTACGTCGACATGACCTACACCATGCTGCCCGAGCTGAAGACCTGCGAACGCGGCCACCTGAACAGCGAGCGGTTCCCCTATCTGAAGAACGTGGTGTTCATCGGCATGGAGAAGTATCGAGGCATGTACAACACTGCCGAGCTGCTGCTCTTAGGACAGAACATCGAGGACGAGACGCTGAACGAGATGAAGAGCAAGGTGACGTGCTACGACGTCTGCAACATGCAGTACACCAGCGGTACCACCGGCTTCCCCAAGGGCGTCATGCTGACACACTTTGGCATTGCCAACGACGGTTACTTCACTGGCGAGAACATGGGCTTTACGGCCGATGACAAGCTCTGCGTCTGCGTGCCGTTGTTCCACTGCTTCGGCGTGGTGCTCGCCACGATGAACTGCCTGACGCATGGCTGTACTGAGGTGATGGTCGAGAAGTTCGACCCCCTCGTCGTGCTGGCCTCCATCCATAAAGAAAGATGTACCGCCGTCTATGGCGTGCCGACGATGTTCATTGCCGAGCTCAATCATCCCATGTTCTCCATGTTCGACCTCACTTGTCTGCGCACGGGCATCATGGCCGGAAGCCTCTGCCCCGTGGAGCTGATGAAGCAGGTCTCAGAGAAGATGTACATGACCATCACCAGCGTCTACGGACTGACGGAGTCGTCGCCCGGCATGACGCAGACCTGCCTCAACGACACCTTCGAGCAGCGCTGCACCACCGTGGGCCGCGACTTCCCCTTCGTGGAGGTGAAAGTGCTCAACCCCGAGACGGGCGAGGAGTGTCCCGTCGGCGTACAGGGCGAGATGTGCTGCCGTGGCTTCAACGTGATGAAGGGTTACTACAAGAATCCGACGGCTACAGAAGAGGTCATCGACAAGAACGGGTTCCTGCACAGCGGCGACCTCGGCGTGAAAGACGAGCAGGGCTTCTATAAGATTACAGGACGTATCAAGGACATGATTATCCGTGGCGGCGAGAACATCTACCCACGTGAGATAGAGGAATTCCTCTACCACATGCCTGGCATACGCGACGTGCAGGTGGCTGCTGTACCGTCGAAGAAATACGGCGAGGAGGTCGGCGCCTTCATCATCCTTGAGGAGAATGCCAAGATGACGCCCGAGGACGTGCGAGAGTTCTGCCGCGGCAAGATAGCCCGCTACAAGATTCCAAAGTACGTGTTCTTCATCGATCAGTTCCCACTGACAGGCAGCGGCAAGATCCAGAAGTTCAAGCTGAAGGAGATGAGCCTTAAGCTCTGCGAGGAACTGGGCATCGAGGTTATCTGATACGAAGAGAGGGCACGTTTCCGAAATGTGCCAGACAACTCAAAGATACATTGTAAACATGCGGCGATAGGCCTCAACTTTCTTCTCGAAAGCAAGAGGATAGGCCCGCGACGACGAAGGCAGGCGGCAGAGCATAATCTGCTGGCCTGCCTTGTTATAGGTGTCGGGTATGATTACGGACGAGCCGGTACGCGGAACGTCGGCGATGCCGAGCGAGTTGCAGATGGTCTCAGTGGCTTTCTCGCCTGTGGTGACGATGGCGCGCAGACAGGGCAATGCTTTCAGCAGGGCAGGGATGTCGGTGGGCTCGACCACTTCGAGAAACTTGTCGGAGGCATTGTCTTTGAGGCGGCGCACAGCCGTGGCCGTGTCGTAAAAGGCGATGCCCTTCTCTGCGCAGAAGACTTCAATCAGGTCTTTCCTGAAGCATCGTGCATGCCGGTCTACGAAATGGTCACGGTTGCCGAAGAACACCTGACCCTCAATGCGCCAGTGGTCGTTGATGAAGTTAGGGTAGTAGAATTCCATACACCACCGCTTGCGCTGTGGCGGGAAGCTGCCCAAGAACAACACACGTGCGTTCTCTGGCAGGAAGGGTTTCAGCGGGTGACGCTCTACCTCGTAAGCGATGTCGGGCATAGGCTTTTCTCTTTGCTCAATATTGATTCTGGTTGCAAAGGTAATATACTTTTTAATCATAAAGGAAAATGTCTGCGAAAAGTTTTGCCGTTTCGCGAAATATCTGTAAATTTGCCGCATAATTGAAAGCTAAACCTTAAAACTGACAAGCAAAATGATTACAGAAACAGACAGACAGTTTATGCGCGAGGCCATCCGCCTGGCTGATGAGAGCGTGCGTCGCGGTGGCGGTCCCTTTGGCGCCGTTATTGTCAAGGATGGCGAGATAATCGCGGGCAGCAGCAACAGAGTGACCATCGATAATGACCCCACGGCTCATGCCGAGGTGAACACCATCCGTGCTGCCTGTCGCCGACTGGGCACCTTCGACCTTTCGGGCTGCACCATCTACACTTCTTGCGAGCCGTGCCCCATGTGCCTCGGTGCTATCTATTGGGCCCACATAGACCGCATCTTCTATGGCAACACCCGCAAGGATGCCCGCGACATCGACTTTGCCGACGATTTTATCTACGAAGAGCTCGACCGGCCTCTCGCCGAGCGCAGCGTGCCCATTGTGCCGCTGCTGCGTGACGAGGCTCTCAGCTCGTTCCGCCTGTGGAGGCAGAAGAGCGACAAGACCGTCTATTGACGCCACTTACAGTCGTCCTTTCTCGGCGTTACCAGCTCCTGTTCCCTTGTACTTCGACGGCGTGACGTTGAAGCGGTAGCGCAGGGATAGCTGGATGCAACGTGAGTCGTTGTCCTCCATTTTGCTAATCATCAAGCGGTTGCTGTAGAGGGTAAAGCGATTAATGCCCTCATTGAAAAGGTCGTTGCCTGTCAGTTTGACGTTAAGCCGACGCTTGAAGAAGTCCTTGCTGACGCTGAGCGAGAGCATGGCATTGGTGCAATCGAACCAGACATTCTGCTGGTAGCCGTGGGTGTGCATGTTGAAGTCGGCTTGTAACAGCCAGTCATGGGGTAACGTGACGATATTGCCCAACTGCAGGGCCAGCATAGGATGGTTAAAGCTTTTCTCCTCACCAAGGAACTCCGATTTAAACCACGGCTTCATCAGCATGACGTTGTATTGTGGCGTCCATGTAGTCTGCCCTAACTTGATGTTCTTCTGTGCGCCCAGCGTGACGGTGAGCCATTCGGCATGGTCGTAGTTCTTATCGGTCACAAAGTTCACCTTTGAGTCTTCTTTCAGACTGCCCGCCGTGTAGAGAATGGGGTCTATGCAATGAGAGTAGTTGACCATCAGGTAGAGCCACTTCCACATCACCGTCGTGTTCATGTTGTGGTATTTGATAGGCTTCAGGTAGGGATTTCCTGTCTGCCGGTTCAGGCGGTTCTCGTAGATGACGTCGCTGCTCAGTTGCCAATACGACGGACGAGTCGTGCGCTTGGAGTAGCTGAAAGAAAGTCCCACCCCCTGCCCCTTCCGAGAGGAGGGGAGTTGAGTTGATACGGCAACCGAGGGGAATAGCCCATCGTAGGTGCGGCACTGGTCGCTGCGCCGCTGTCCACTGACAAAGTATTCCGACTCCACATGCTCATAGCGCAGGCCTGCCGACAGTTGAAAGCGTCCTAACTGTTGTCGCAGTTCCACAAACGGTGCAATGTTGCTTTCATGCTGTTCGTTGTTGCTGTTGGCAATATATCCCTCCTGATTGTCAAATTTGCTTTTCCAGCGCGTATTGGTATATTCTTCGCCCAGTTCTATCTGCCCCTTCCACAGCGGATGGGTGACGAAGAGCTTCTCGGCAAACAGTTTACTGCGTGTCTGGCTCTCGGTGTTCACATCGCGGTCTTCGTACTCGCTGCTCAGCTCCTGTTGCTGGTTGCGGTTGCACTGCTTGCGGAAATTATAGTCGGCATTGAAGTCGATGCTAAGCTGACCCACTTTGCCTGTGTAGTAAAGATTGACCTGATGACTGGGAGTATTCTTGTCACGCCGGACGCTGCTGTTTTGCAGGTGGTCGTATGGTATCTGTGCCCCTGCCCGAGGGGAGCTACCGTAAGGCTGAGGGGTGGGAGTGGCCAGCAAATCATCATCATATTCACTGCGAGTCTTCACGTAGTCGTAGGTGTTCTGGTAGAACCCACCGAAGGAATGGTTATCACTGATTTGGTAGTTGAAGCCGAATCGTCCTTCTAAGAAAGGATTACGGACATGATACTTCTGCTTATTGTTAATCACCCACAGTGTATCGGCAAAGATAGTCTGCTCGAACTCACCACAGCTTTTTCTTCTGTTATAGGCCCCAAAGAGGTTGGCGAAAAGTTCCAGCCCTCCCGTGCGGAAGGTCAGGTTCACACGCTCGTTGTTGACATAGCCGTGACCCTTTCGACTCCATGATGTCAGCTCCACGCCGAGTCCTTCGCCTGCCGCCCGCTTGGTGTGGAAGATGATGACGGCATTGACGGTCGCATCGTAGCGGGCACCAGGATTCTGGATGACCTCGACGCTCTTGATGTTGTCCGACTGGATGTTCTTCAGCTCGTTTAGGTCGGTCAGCTTGCGGTTGTTCAGATAGATCAGCGGCACGCCCTTGCCTAAGATTTCAAAAGTCTCCCCCTTCTTGGCAATCATCGGAACGCGCGAGAGCACATCCTCTGCCGTGCCTAACCGCTCCATCACGGTGCCCTCCACATTCATGACCAGGGAATTGCCTTGCAGGACCACCTTGGGACGCTCCCCAGTCACCTCGACGCCGTTGATGGTCTGCGTTTCCGGCAAAATCTGAATGGTGCCCGTCTGCTCATCGTTGCATAGACGGTAAGTGGTTTTGTAGCCCACGTATGATATGCGGACAAGGACCGTAGGCCGCTCGTAAGGGATGACAAAAACGCCAGCCTCGTTGCTCACGCCTCCACCGATGACGGTTGAGTCTGATGGATGAAGCAGGTAAACATTGGCGTAGGCTACGGGCTGGCGGTTCTCGTCGACGACGGTGCCCGTCAGGTGACGTTCGGTCTTATGGGTACACTCAACATAGATTTCCGTTGGGTTGGCATCCAGCTTTACAACGCGCACGGGATAGAAACCAATGACCTGCATGAGGGCATCTGTTATGCTCATGCGCTTGATGTGGGTGGTCACACGAAAGTCCTCCAACTCGTTGTAAAGAAAGCTGATGTTATAGTCGCGAGACAGTTCGTTGAGGTCGCGCAGAGCCTCCGACATGGAAACATTGTCATAGTTGCGGGTGATGTGCTGCCCGTACATGCTGACTTGGCAGCACAGGACTATGAGGGTGATAACGAGGTGTTTCATCATCTGACAATCAGTTTTCCGTTCTCAACAGCCATATTGACATGCTCGAACATATTCAACTTTCCGACCACTTCCTGCAGGCTGTCATCTTGTTTCCATACGAAATAGAAACGCAGGTAGCGGGCTTGCTCGTTTTGCGACTCCATCGCAATTTGATGATAGGCTGCAATACTTCTGGCAATGCTGTCTAACGTGACATTGTCGAACACGACGGAGGTCTCAACGCCTGGCTCTTTTCCAGTGGAGTGGGGGAGGGCTTCTACTATCGTATCCGCTGCCAGCTTGTGTCCACTCCCTTCTCCATCGGATGTGGGGCTGAAACTCAGGATTTGGATGGCGGCAAAGGCGATGCCTGTGACAAAGAGAATGCCGATGAACGTCGCTGCCATCTTAAGCCAGCTTTGCTGAGGCTTTTGATGGACAAAGTGTTTCGAGGCAAAGTCCTGCCACTCGCTTTCTATCTCCTCTTCCGACATCGTGAAAGTCTCGTCGCTCATGGCACGCTTCAGCAGGGCCGTGGCTTCCATGAATTCCTGTGCCTCGGAGTCGTTCAACATTTGTTCCAGTGCCTGTTCTGAAAACTGTTCGGGATGCTCTTGCATGTCGAGCAGCATCTTGGTCTTTTCGTCTTTGTCCATAGCCTTACTTTGTTTTTCGTTGATATGCTTTGATTATCTCCATCGCCTTCGTCAGATGTTTATAGACCATCACGCGGCTGATGCCCAGTTCGTCGGCAATCTCCTGATACTTCATGCCTTGCAGGTGTCTCATTCGGAATACCCGTAGGGTCTGCTCCGTCAGGTTTTGACGGGCAAAAGCCATCACTTCCTGTAACCGCTGCTCTGTGCACTCAGCACTGTGAACTGTGCACTCTGAACTCTGAACTGCAATCGTGTACGCTTGCTTGAACTTTTCCCTGACGCTCTTATGCGCTATCAGGTTCAGGCATCGGTTACGCACGCTCGCCATCAGATAGCCCTCCATGTTTTTGGGCGGGATGTCTGCCTTCATCAGCGTGGCGAACACCTCGCTTGCCACGTCGCGGGCTTCCTCGTCGTCGTAGAGCAGCGTCCTTGCCAGTCGCGTCATCTGGGCATAATGCTGTCGGAATAGCTTTTCTATCGTTTCTTTGTCCATACACTATTATAGACAGTAAAAGGGGCGCAAATGCTAACCCCTTTTACAATTTTTTTCAGAAAAGATTGATTATTTCCTCAGCTTGCCCTTGCTTTCCAGATACTTTGTGAAGGTTTCCCATTGCTTGGCGTTCTTCTTGATATTGGCCTTGACACGCTCGTCATTGATAAATAATGGCAGGGGATAGCAGTCGTAGAGGTAGTAGCCGTCCAACTGAAGGGTCTCCTGATTGCCGTAGCAGAGCACCAGATCGGTGAATACGCGGCTGTCCCAGAGGCCGACGAAACTGCTGACCACGAAGAGGGGATAGTCGCCCATGTTGAACTGGATTTCGTGGAAGGGCTGCATGCGCTTGTAGAGCGGCTCGTCCATGTCGCGGAACCTGATCTCACGGGTGTTGAGGTCGAACCACTCGATGTCGTCCTCGGTGAAGAGAATTTCCACATCGGTACGTGTGTCATACGTCGGCAGACCACAGGCGTAGAGAGGCGTGCTCGACGGTTCAGGGTCGGTGGTGAAAGGTTTTTCGGGTTCGTCGTTGTCAAGGCTGCAGGCAGTCATCATCATGCCGGCAATGGCGGTCGCCATCATCCAGGCGAAGGTTTTGTAGTGTTTCATAATCTTTAGTGTTTAAAATGAATGTCTCTCTACTTATATAGTCCTCCGAACATGGAAAAGACTGCACGGCATTTGCAAAAAACTTTTCAGAAACTTGGCTCGGCCTCGCCACGCTGGAAGCTGGTCCAGCCGTCGTCGTCGTATTGCTGGTAACCGGTGATGCGGAACGTGGTCCCGCCATTGTATTCAAAGAGAATGTTGTGACTGTAGGCCAACGAGCTGTTTTCCTCGTCGTCATACGTGGCGTAGAGGCTGATGCGGTTCTCTCCTGTGCCACTGCTGTTCCTGACCCATTCCAGTTTCCAACGGCCCGTGAAGGAGCCGACGAGTGGTTCCAAATCCTCCCAGTCGGTGTATTGCTGCACGCCGTTGATGGTGACCAGATCGCGGGTCTGCAACTTGCGGTAGCCTGTCATCGTACCGTCCTCCTGGAATGTAAGCTGCTCGAAGTATCGCTTCATGTCGTAGACGTACTCGCAATGCCAAGTGCCGGCCAGCAGCGGGCCGTACTGTTTCTGTAGCTGCTCTGTCTTTTCGTGTGCCTCGGGGTCGGCCCATTCTGGGTCGTTGGTGCAGGAGAGGAGGGTGATGATGGCCAGCATCGCTAAGGCAAGTCTATGAATCTTAATTGTTTTCATCGTTTCTGTTATTGTCCGTTGTCAGATAATCAGCGCTTATCTCTTTGTAAGATTTGCGTGGTTTCTTATATAAAACGCAGATTGTCTGAAATCTTGCATCGCCCGGTGTTAAACTTCTTAAAAGCAGTCTCCGTCGTCCGTCTTCGTCATAGGAACAAGTCTGTCCGCGCCTCTTTTTTACGCCTTTAACGGCAGACTTTTGGCATGGTACGGCCCCCCTCACCTGTCGACTATAGTCAACAGGTCTATCG
>ERZ809472.65-NODE-65-length-28262-cov-12.447619_pt1 | contig 28262 bp, 22 predicted proteins | sample MGYA00521274_ERZ809472 | MGnify/ENA primary metagenome ERZ809472 (study PRJEB31581, sample SAMEA3312791) | metagenome | study: EMG produced TPA metagenomics assembly of the PRJEB8939 data set (Metagenomic analyses of Rumen microbiomes reveals... | reverse complement strand
CCAAGTCCGCCAAACTGCGCAGCTTCGTGTCGCTGATACGGACAGGACGCAAAGTATAAACACATGGAAAAATATATCTTTTCGTTCCTTATTGTTTTAGTGAGTTGGCTAAGCAGTTGTTCCACTCCTAAAAACATAGCTTATTTTCAAAATGCAGAGTCCATTCGTGGCATGGCATTGCAGAAGGAACAACCTTTACGCCTCCGCCCAAAAGATAAAATCAACATTGTGGTCAATAGTGCTGATCCGATGTTGATCAGCCAGTTCAACCTGACGGCGGAAACCATTAGCATGCGCTCGTTGGGTTCGAGCACCGCACCGCTGACAACAACAGGTGGTACTGGTGGTGGAACGGCCCAAATCCTGGCTTATACGGTAGATGAGCAAGGTGATATCAACTTTCCCGTCATAGGCAAGGTAGCAGTAAAAGGAAAGACCCGTCAGGAGGTCGCTGACTATCTACGCAGACGACTCATTGAGCGTGATTTGGTCAAGGACCCTATCGTCACCGTGGAATTTGTGAACTTAGCCATCAGCGTGTTAGGCGAGGTGAACCGCCCTGGACGTATCGAAATAATGAAAGACAACTTTACCATTCTCGATGCCATAGCATCCGTTGGTGACCTGACCATCAACGGCCAGCGTGAGAACGTGATGGTTTTTCGCGAAATTGACGGTGAAGACCAGACCATTGTCATCAACCTCTGCGACCGTCAAAATGTTCTTAGTTCCCCCGCTTATTATTTGCAGCAAAACGATGTGGTTTACGTCACACCCAATCCGAAGCGGCAACGTGAATCTAAATCCATGGGCAATACGTTCAACCAGCCTTCCATCTGGATTTCTTTAGCCTCACTTCTGACAACTATTACAGCTCTTTTGGTAAGGTGACTATTTAAAGATGACTGAAAAAAAACACACGAGTGATAGCTTTTTGACAATAAGTGCCCTGTGGCATCTTTGTGTGGCACGCTGGCGATGGTTTATTGCCTCTGTGTCTCTATGCTTACTTATGGCCTTCTATTATATCCTTACTGCCCCTTATCTGTACACTCGCAATGCTTCTATCTTAGTTCGAGAAGAAAGTCTAGGCAGCAATACTACTGATAACAATGGTAAAGATTTTAACCAGATAGGTTTTGTCAAACAAAAAAACAATGTATCCGACATTGTGACACATATCACTTCACTTGATGTTCTTATAGAAGTGGTAAATCGTTTGGAACCGTCTTTGACAGAGGGTGAGAAACTCGACATGGCTCTAGCTATTCGAGGACGCCTGACTGCTGAGGTAAAGGATTTAGGGTCAAATGTCATAAATCTCACTTATTTGGATTCCTCTACAATAAAAGCAGTTGAAGTTCTTTCCCTAATTATCAAGACCTACAACGACAAATGGCTGGAGAACAAGCGGAAGATGACAGAAAACACGTCTCTTTTTATCGATTCACGTCTGCGATTATTGGAGCATGAACTAAATATTGTAGACGATAGTATCTCATCATTTAAAAGTCGCTACGGTATTACCGAATTAGCACGTGTGAGCGACATCTATCTCCAACAGCAAAGTAAGACTGATGCTGACATCCTGATGCTTTTGAACCAGAAGGCTATGGCTGAGTATATCCGCAGCTTGTTAGATGAGCAATCAACACAAAACCAACTACTTCTTGTCAATTCTGGCATCAACAACAGCTTGATTGAGTCACAGATTACACTTTACAACAGCCTACTACTACAGATGCAGAGCCACATGGAATATACCTCTGGCCAAAATCCATTGATGATAAATTTGGAAAAGGAACTTAACAGCTTACGTAAAAACATTTATGCAAACGTTAGCAATCACATCCGTACTATTGACATTCAGATTAAGTCATTAAAGGATTATCTCAGTGAAACTACATCAAAGATTATCTCAAACCCAGATCAGGCTAAACATCTTTTATCTATTGAGCGCGAACAGAAGGTGAAGGAGAGTCTATACATGTTCCTTTTGCAGAAAAAGGAGGAGAATGAAATAAGCATTACTTATGAGGCTCCACCTACCCAAATCATTGACATCCCCTACGGTATTGGCAAACCAACCAAGCCCAACAGACCAATGGTTCTTTTTGCTGCATTGCTTTTTGGAACATTGATTCCTGTTACTTTCCTTTTCCTCCGTGCTTCATTTGATGAGAGTGTACGTGACCGTTTCGACGTAGAACGCAACTGCGATATTCCATTCCTGGGCGAAGTGCCATATTCCGGTCGTGAGCATAGCTTAGAGAGTATGCTGATGAGGTTTGGGATAGGACGCAAAGCAAAATCTGGGGGCATCGTCGTAGGGCATGACATGCTCAATGCCTCGAACGAGGCGTTCCGAGTCCTGAGAAATAATATGGATACCGGTTTTGTCAGTACTTTCCTTAGTGATGAAGGCAAGTCGTATCTTATCAAATCTACCCAAATAGAAGTCGGCAAGACCTTTGTGGCTATGAATTTAGCACTGGTTAGGGCAATAGGTGGAGAACGTGTACTTTTCATCGACGGAGACCTCCGTCAGGCTTCTGCCTCGCGATTATGGCGCGCTCCATTATTAGGGTTAACAGACCTACTTAATGGAGACGAAAACGATTATCGCAAACTGCTGTTTAAGCCTGAAGACTATCCCATGCTGGATGTTCTGCCCACAGGTGCCTTACCCACCAATCCGACGGAACTGTTGCAAAGTCCCTTGCTTGATCAACTTCTCCATACAGCCAAAGAGCATTATGACTGTATCATCATTGACAGTCCTACATCTGGCATGTTGGCTGATGCCGATATTATTGAACGCGTTGTCGATTGTACGATATTTGTCATCCGCGCAGGTCGCTTTAATCGACATCAATTAAACGAAATCAGTCAAATTCAGGTTACCAATAGTGAGAGCAAATTGCAGTATATCATTCTGAACGGTGTAAGTATCGATGCACGCTATGGGTATAGCTACCTGCACAAGTACGAAAGGAGTGAACAAGACAAGAACCGTGTGACCATTAGCCGGAAGACCATCCTACTGAACAAAATCATCTTTCGAAAGAAACAACAAAGAACATAATATTCACCTTATAACACAAGAGTTATGTTTACAGTTCATCCATCCAGCTACGTTGATGAAGGTGTAACCATCGGCGACGGTACGAAAATCTGGCATTTCTGCCATATACAAAGCGGTGCCGTGATAGGCAAGAACTGCTCGTTTGGGCAGAACGTCAATATCGGCAATAATGTAAAAATCGGCAACGGCGTACGCATTCAGAACAACGTTTCGGTCTATGAAGGCGTAGAACTCGAGGACAACGTGTTCTGCGGCCCATCATGTGTGTTCACCAATGTTTTGGTGCCGCGTGCCCACTTTCCCGTCCATGGAAAATACAATAAGACCTTGGTCAAGGAAGGGGCATCGCTTGGTGCCAACTGTACTATCGTCTGCGGGCATACCATAGGTCGTGGTGCCATGATTGCTGCAGGAGCCGTCGTTACTAAAGACGTACCCGACTTCGCATTGATGGCAGGCGTGCCCGCCCGACAAATAGGAACCGTCAACGAACAGGGCGAAATCGTTTCCCGACTTTAGAGTACGAACTATAGACTTCAGACTACAGACTATTTCTTTCAAACGAAAAATCATTAATCTATCACATATCATTTATAAATTAGTTCACAGGAATTCGTGTTTATTTTGTGGAAATTTGTGTAAAAACATTAGAAGACAATATGCAATTTAGAGATTTAGCAAAGCAATACCAGATATTGAGGACTGATATAGATCAAGCCATGTTAAGCGTGGCTTCGGGGGCTCACTATATCATGGGGCCTCAAGTAAAAGAACTGGAGCAGGAACTGGCAACCTATACAGGTGTGAAGCACTGTCTGACTTGTGCCAACGGAACCGATGCCTTGACTTTGGCCCTAAAAGCCTTTAGCGTAGGCCAAGGCGACGCTGTGTTTGTGCCCGACTTCACCTTCTTTGCCTCTGCCGAAGTAGTAGCTTTGGAAGGTGCCACTCCAGTATTCGTTGATGTCGATGACACCACCTTCAATATCGATGTAACGAGCCTAGAGAAAGCAATCAGCCAGACATTGGCTGACGGCAAACTGACACCAAAGGTTATCGTTGCCGTTGACCTCTTCGGACTACCAGCCAACTATCCTGCTGTGAAAGCCGTTGCGCAGAAATACGGCTTACTCATTCTCGAGGACGGCGCACAGGGATTCGGCGGTAGCATCAATGGGCAGAAGGCTTGCTCCTTCGGCGACATCAGCACCACCTCGTTCTTCCCTGCCAAGCCTCTCGGGTGCTATGGTGATGGCGGTGCCGTGTTCACCAATAACGACGAATGGGCACAGCTGATGAATTCCTATCGTGTTCATGGCAAAGGAACTGACAAATACGACAACGTGCGCATAGGTCTGAACTCACGTCTCGACACTATTCAGGCTGGCATTCTGCAAGTGAAGCTACGTGCCTTCGACAATGAGGTGGAAAAGGTGAATGAAGCAGCCCACCATTACACCCGACTACTCAAAGAATATGTTAAAACTCCCGTTGTGCCCGAAAGATTCGGTTCCAGCTGGGCACAGTATACCATTCAGCTGCCCAACGAACAGCAGCGCAATCGTCTGCAAGCGGCACTCAAGGAGGCTGGCATCCCCTCGATGGTATATTATCCCAAGCCCATGCACCTGCAAACCGCCTTCCACGCTATGACACAGCCTGTTGGCTGCAGCTGCGACGTAGCTGAAAGACTCTGTGCAACAGTGCTCTCACTACCCATGCATCCCTATCTTGAGTCTGCTGATATTGAGCGTATCTGTTCTGTCCTGATTGCTTCACTCTAAAGTCAAGTTTCCGCTTTTATGAAAGTTTGTGTCAAGGGTAGACTAAACCACATACCACAGTTGAATGATTTTCTGGATAACTGGAATCACCAGATGCAAATTGGTGATCAACTGGATTGTGTGGCTATTACTAACCGGCAGGAGTTCAATGCCATTAAGAAGAGATTCCCTTTAGGAATTGGAAACATCATCGTCTATTTTGCATACTTTTGGCATGAAATGCTGCCAAAGATGAAGCCAACTAAAAAAATCTACTTTTTCCTGACAGGTCAGCGCCATCGCACTTACAGCCGTACAGAGATTCTTGGCAGGATTTGCAGGGCGGGCTTTAAAATCGAACTTCAAGAATTCCGTAATGACACATATCATGTGGTTGCCAAAAAACGTTCCGAACCTTTAGAGAGGAACGACACCTGCGAGTCGCCCCTCCTGAAAATGAAGCGAATTGGTAAGGACAGAAAATGGATTGAAGTATATAAATTCAGGACGATGCACAGCTATTCACAGTACCTTCAGGACTATGTGTACGAAATGAACAAACTAGACCACTCAGGAAAACTAACCAATGACTTCCGAGTCAATGTCTGGGGACGGATATTTCGCTCTGCCTGGCTTGACGAACTGCCAATGCTCATCAATGTGTTTAAAGGTGATATGAAATGGGTGGGAGTGCGTCCGCTGACCGAGCATTTCTTCTCGCTCTACACGCCTGAGATGCAGGAACTTCGCACAAAGGTTAGACCAGGAATGTTGCCACCTTTCTATTACGAAAAGAAAACGCCCATTGGGCTTGACGAGATTCAGGCTTCAGAGCGTCGCTACATTGAGGCCTATCTGCAACATCCCTTCCGTACCGACTGGAGGTACTTTTGGGGTACTATCTTTAATATTGTGGTAAGAAGAAAATCCAGTAAATAGTAATCAGGGCATGAAAGTCAGTGTTGTCATTCCCGTCTATAACGTCAAGCCCTATTTGGAGCGTTGCGTGCAGTCGGTGCTCCGTCAGACCTACAAGGATATTGAGGTAATTCTTGTGGATGACGGGAGCAAAGATGGCAGTGGTGAACTATGTGACCAAATAGCTCTTACAGATAAGCGTATCCGCGTCATTCATCAGGAGAATCAAGGTCTTTCGGGTGCTCGTAATATGGGAATTTGTCGCGCCACTGGGGATTTTATCATCTTCTTGGACGCAGATGACTATTGGCTTTTAGAAGATGGTTTAGCCAAGCTCGTTCAGAAAATTGATCCTATATGTGACGTGGTCGTATTCAAAAATGTAGATATTTGGAATAACAATACCAAGACTCGTTGCAGGGATTATAATGTAGAATATCTCAATAGTTTGTCCGATGCTCACACAATTTTTGCCTTTTTGATACGGACGCAAAAATTCCGTATGAGCGCCTGCTTCCTGATGGTACGCAGACAGCTTCTTGTAGAAAACAAAATCTTCTTCCCAAATGGTATAATTAGTGAAGATGTGCCTTGGAGCTTACATCTCTGGCAACACATCCACTCTGTGACATTTACGAATTATGAGTTCTATGGCTATTGTCACAGGGCAGAGAGTCTTAGCACTACTGTTACCCTTCATTCCTATAAGAGTTACGACGTGATTTTCTCATACTGGAAAGAACAATGCGACAAATGCTGCATTAATGCGCCTGCTATTCGAATATATTTAGCAAACTTATGGGTAAGTAGAGGTAATTGCTATTATAAACTAAACGATGGAGACAAAGCTGAGGCTCTCTCTCTATTAAAAAAGCACGTTGACCTATTACTCTATGCAGGCACTCCTAAAGCAAAGCGTACACGTTTTTTAGTAGATACAATTGGAGTAAAGAACACTACAACACTTTTAGGTATCTATTGGCGTCTTCGGAATTTGAGGAATTAATATGTTGTTAAAACTACATACAAATATATTTGTCGTTAGTTTCATTACTTGTAGTTTCATTGCTTTGATAATGAATGCAAGGTCTTTCTGTATGATGTCTTTAGTTCCCTTAGTTGCATTTATAACTTACATGGGGTTATTGTTGTTATTCTCTCAAGAAAAAAAGGCAGATTATTCGGAGAGAGCCCTCATTTACACAGTATTCCTCTATACTTTCTTTCTTGGACTATTTTTCATTCTTATTTCTGAATATTATGATGGTGACAATTTCTTGTTCAGCAAGATAGATGCTATGTACTATTACAAGCATAGTATGAAGGTTAATGAATTGGGATTATTTGGAAACCTCAGCCGTATCGTAAAAGAAATCGACTATGATGACTGGGGAATTCTTTTTTTTGACACAATTGTTTTATATATTATCCCAGACAAATTGTTCCTTAATTTTATATATACGATTATTGGCTGTTTTTCCGCCTTGTTTTTATACAGAATCGGTAAATACTATATGCCAGAATCGTTTGCTTTCCTAGCCGCTTTGGGTTATAGTTGTTCATCGTATATTGTGTTCTTTAATTGCTCGTTTCTTAAAGAGTCGTTGTTCGTATTCTTCGTTATTGCAACGCTCTATAATCAGCATTGTGCTATCAAAGATCGTTCAACCAAATCCTTACTTCTTGTTGCTCTTTGTATTACCGCGGTCTTTTTCTTCCGTCCTGCGGTTGCAGCTTTTTTGGCGGCATCAAGTTTTACTTATTATGGAATTACACAGAAAAAGAATGCCATTTCATTATTTCTCTACGCCGCGGCTATTGGCGCAATTATCGTATCTCTGAAAACCATACAGGAAATCCTTGAATTTAATACTGCAGGTGGAGATCTTGATGCTGTTATTGGCGAAACAAACAACGCATCGTATTCTTCTTCATTTAATTATTTTGTGAGTTTTTTCGGTGCCTTTTTTGGTCCATTTCCTTCGTTATTTCCTAAACCACAAGGGCCCTCATATATGGAATTTTTTGGGGCAGGATTAACCTATAAACTTTTTTTTGTTGCTCCTTTTTGGTATGGAATATATGTTATAATAAAAAATAAAATAATAGAATTCATTCCCATTATTTTATTTGTCTTGTTGGAACTATTCCTGACAGGGGCAGTTTGCGCCAGCTTGGAATTACGAAAAGTGGTACTTCATATACCATTTATGTATATCATTGCATTTTATGGCATGTACAAAGGCTTTGTTCCAGATAGTTTAACACGAATATCTTCATTTGCATGCTATGCATTCACTATAGGTGTCTTATTCCTATGGAATGTTATAAAAACAGATAATATGTAATAACTGAAAAAATGAAAGTATTAATCGTTGCGAACCATAACACTGGTAACTTTACTCCTTTTGTAGTTGAGCAGGTTGATGCGCTCAGACATTTAGGCATAGATGTAGATTTCTACGGCATACATGGAAAAGGATTCTTCGGTTACCTTTCTAACCGCAGTGCTCTGATGTCAAAAATTCGAGAGTACCATCCCGACTTGATACATGCCCATTATGGACTTAGTGGGCTATTGGCCAACTTGCAGAGGATTGTGCCTGTGGTGACAACCTATCACGGTAGTGACATTCATTCCAAGGGACTAAATCTTTTTTTATCAAGATTTTCAATCAGACTTTCTGCTTTCAATATCTTTGTTTCGCCAGATTTGTTTAGCATCGCTGGAATAGGTGGTGGCGGACATTGTGTCCTGCCTTGCGGCATTGACGCTGAAACTTTTGTTCCCATAGAACGAAGTGTAGCCAGAAAGAAGTTTGCTTGGGATCTTGACAAAAAATACATTCTATTTGCCGGAGCTTTTGCCAATCCCGTTAAAAATAGCCCGTTGGCAAAGGAAGCGACTGCACTGATTCCTGATGCAGAGTTGGTAGAGCTGAAAGGGTTTAACCGTGAGCAGGTTAATTTGGCGATGAATGCTGCCAATTGCTTGCTCTTGACATCTCACCGTGAAGGTTCGCCGCAGGTTATAAAAGAAGCAATGGCATGTGGGACCCCTATCGTTTCTGTGGATGTGGGAGATGTAAAAGAACTCACTACTGGTATTGAAGGATGTTACATCACATCATACGACATTAATGATATTGTTAGGAACCTTAATCATGCCCTGTCTTTTGATGGTAAGATTCTTAGCAGGGAACGTCTCTTCCAAAGGATGCTTACTAATAATCAAATAGCAAAGAAAATACATACTATTTATCAAGAGATATTATCATAATTACCTAATTTATTTAACAAAAAACTGTATGAGAATATTGGTTGACATAGGGCATCCTGCCCATATCCATTATTTCAAGAATTGTGCACGTATTCTGATTGCGAAAGGATATGAGTTCCTCTTTGTGGTTCGCGAGAGGAATAGCACAATGGAATTGATTCGCTCAACGGGATTCAATTTCGTATCAAGAGGGGAAGGAAAAACTGGCCTAATCAATAAGTTGAGGGGTATTATTCAGATTGATTATAAACTATATAAAATTGCTCGGAAGTTTAAACCCGATTACTTTCTGTCATTCTCATCTCCTTATGCCGCACATGTTGCTTGGTTCATGCGGAAGCCTCATATCGCATTTGACGATACAGAACATGCAAAATTTGAACATTGGATGTGTCGTCCATTCACGGATGTGGTTTTAAGTCCTTCATGCTATAATGGTAAACTTTGGAAAAATCAACTTCTATTCTCTTCATACATGGAGTTCTGTTACCTGCACCCCAATTATTTCAAGCCAGACAAAACGGTATTAGAGAGAATTGGAGTCAAAGATGGTGAAAAGTTTTGTGTGATTAGGTTCGTGTCCTGGGACGCGAATCACGATGTTGGCCAGAAAGGACTTACTTACCAAGATAAAGTAAAGCTGGTTGAAGAATTAAAAAAAGATTGCCGTGTTTTTATTTCTTCTGAAAACAAATTAGATGCTGTTTTCAAGCCATACCAATTGAAGATTCATCCACAAGATTTGCACAGCATTCTTTACTATGCGAGTCTTTACGTTGGAGAAGGTAGCACTACAGCGTCGGAAGCCGTCATATTGGGAACACCAACAATTTATGTCAACACTTTGCGTCTCGGATATATTGATGAAGATGAAAGACGTGGATTATTATTCCATCCCACTTCGTTTGATGAGACTCTGGATGCCATCAGACAAATCTTTGGCGATGAGAATTATAATCCGACATTCAAAAAGAACTGGGAAAAGTTGCTTCAAGACAAGATAGATCCAACAGCATTCATGGTATGGTTCATTGAAAACTATCCAAAGAGCCTACAAACCATGAAAGAGGATGCTGATTATCAGAATAGATTTAAGTAAAAATAGTTAAAGTTTCCAGAATATGAAAGAAATAGTTTGTAAACGCTGTGTCATGGACACTACAGTTCCCGACATTTGGTTTGATGAAGACGGAGAGTGCAAGTATTGTAAAATACATGATGAAATGGATCATCTCCATCCTCTCAGCAAAAATGAGGAGAATTTGAAGGTGGTTATTGAAAAGATAAAGAATGCGGGCAAGGGACATCAATATGATTGTGTTTGTGGTTTGAGCGGTGGACGCGACAGTTCTTATACTCTTCTAAAAGCTATCGACTTTGGGCTAAGACCCCTTGTAGTGTCTGTTGACAATGGCTGGGGAACACAAATTGCGGATGAGAATATTGAAAATGCCTGTAGAATATTAAAGTTGGACTTAATCAAAATTAAATTCGACTGGAATGAATACAAGGACTTGCAGCGTTCATTCTTTTTTGCTGGTGTTCCAGATGTTGATTCGCCATCCGACTTTGCCATTTATGCACAGTTATTTAAGACTGCGCATGAGCACAATATTCAATACGTGCTTAATGGGCATAGTTTCCGTACGGAAGGCAGTTCTCCTATAGGATGGTCATATTTTGACCCTATTTATATCAAAGACATACAGGATAAGTTTGGTACTATCAAATATAAAGATATAAAGAGTATTCCGTCAATGACTCCTTGGGATTTAATAAAGAGGACTTTCTTTAAGAGCATCAGGGACATTCGCATACTGGAATACATGGATTACAGAAAATCGGAAGTGGACAAGATATTAAAAGAAAGAATAGAGTGGAAAGATTATGGTGGACATCACCATGAAAACAAATTTACTCATTTTATCCAATCATACTACTTGCCTATAAAATTCAACATTGACAAAAGGAAAACAGAATTGTCTGCACAAATTAGAAGTGGGCATATCACAAAAGCAGAAGCAGAAAAGTTTTTGGCAGAACCTTATGAATTTGACCAGAGTATTGTTGATTATGTGATTGAACAACTTGGCTACTCAAAGCAAGAGTTTGAGGATATTATGCATTCGGAAAACAAGAGCTATAATGATTACAGAACTTTACAACCAGTTTATAAGTTGTTTAGTCTGCCTATCAATATTGCAACAAAGTTGGGCTTTTTGCCTAGAATACTCTATCTCAAGTATTGCAAGTAAATTGTTGAGATGTTATAGCTAAAGATTAAGAATCATAACCAATAATTCAATTGATGAAATATGACGTAGGATATATCACAAAATATATGATGGAATACGATTGTGGTGTTCCCATATCTGTTATTGTTGGTATATTTCTGTTCGTATGTGCGATAATTATCGTATTATATCATTACAGCATCAACGGCATCAAGTTCCTCAAGAATACGTTTTGCTCCATTTTGGGAGGATACATTTTTTTCATTCTCTGTACAACCATTTTGTTTAGGGATAAAAAAGAAGAAATACGTTATATATTATATCCTTTATGGAGTTACTGCGTGCCAGACAACAAATTGTTAGCCGAGATTATACTTAACGTGCTGCTGTTTATGCCTATAGGTTTTATCATTGGGATCGTTTTCAATAATGCAAATATCATAAAAGTCATTGGATTCGGGTGTTTACTGTCTTTATCCATTGAAATTTTTCAGTTATTAACAATGCGCGGTGTATGCAATATCGATGATGTCATTCACAATACTCTCGGTTGCTTCATAGGCTATAGTCTCTTTCTTCTTTGTCGGTTGCTGTTCAGCAAGGCATTATTACAAAATGAATCATAATAAGAAATGGCTATGCTAACTGATAGACCGAGACGAGGCTATGCCGTAGGTGTGCAGGAGTTTGACACCATCCGTACGAAGGAATCTGTGTATGTGGACAAGACCGAATATGTGTGGAAGACAGCATAAAATATTTAATCATATTGTATGCACTATGTTCACTTTTCTTTAACATACTAAATAGCAGATAGATAAACAGTAAACAAAGATGTGAACTAAGTGAACATAGATAAAAAGAAAGATTGACTTTGAACAAGTACCAGATTGGTGGGCAATATGTGGCAACAGCCAATGCGAGCATGCAGGAGAGCGCCTGAGACATTTAGCCTTTACGCAGACACCACAGAAGGTGACACGGTGGACCTGTGTGCTGCCAACAGCGATGGAGAATGGCAGATGCAGGTACTTCCAGAAAGCAGAAAAAGTGCAGATGGCACGTGGGTTCAAAAGTCTCTTCACGAATATCAAGAATAAGTACGCGCGACATGAGATACGCATAAAGCTGACAGACTACTTTGGGAGCAAAGGCTCCTACTATCGCTACAAAAACGGAAAGCGATGGTTGAATCCTGAACTCCAGCAGATGATTGCCGACTTGATGCAAGAGCAGGGTTTGAAAGAGCGAACTGTCTTCGACGAATGTAACGAGACTTACGACTTTACAAAGCATCCTTCATAAAGTTCCACCCCATGGGACAAATTGTTCCACCGGGTGGGACAAAACGTCCCATACGATGGGACTATTAGAAAGCCGTAATGAATAGTAGATTATCACTAATTAGATGAAACTGTTCACAGACAGTCTGCACAAAATTGCTTATGCTACCGATGCATCAGTGTATCGTGAGATACCCTACGGTGTGGCCTATCCAGAGACGGAGGAGGACGTGCGAGAGCTGATACTACTGGCGAAGGAAAAAGGTCTTGACCTGATTCCAAGGGCTGGCGGTACGTCGATAGCAGGGCAGGTGGTAGGCAGTGGTATCGTGGCAGACATCAGTAAGTACTGGAACAAGATATTGGAGATTAATGCCAAGGAACAATGGGCAAGGGTGCAGCCAGGGGTGGTACGCGATGAACTAAACATTGCGCTCAAGCCATACGGGCTGTTCTTTAGTCCTGAGACATCGACCAGCAACCGCTGCTGCATAGGCGGTATGTTTGGTAATAACTCCTGCGGCACGCACTCATTGGTTTATGGCAGTACACGTCATCATGTGATTGCAGCAAAAGGGATCCTTACGGATGGTACGCTGGAGGAATTCAGGGATTATAAGATTGAGGAATTAGAGGAAAGGTTTGGAAAGAAGTTCTGGGAACGGGATTCCCACGAAACTCTGAGAGAAAGGATTTATGCGCAACTTATAGGCTTTGCAATTGATGAGAATACGAGGAAACTAATATCTGAGAATTATCCTGACAAAGAATTGAATAGGCGTAGCTGTGGTTATGCCATTGATGAGGTGACAGAAACGCTTCCTACTATCAACCTATGTAAACTATTGGCAGGTAGCGAAGGAACATTGGCCTTTATTACAGAGATAACCGTGAGCCTCGACCCGTTGCCACCAAAGGAAATCATGGTCGTGTGCGGACATTGCGACACGTTGGAGAAGAGTTTCGAGGCAAATCTTGTAGCACTTAAGCATAAGCCAACGGCCATCGAACTGATGGATGGAGATATCCTGCAACTGAGCAAGGGAAACGTGGAACAGCAGAAGAACCAATTCTTTGTGGATGAAGAACCTGCCGCACTATTGATTACTGAGCTCAGAGCTGAAACTCGTAAAGAACTCGACCAAAAGGCTACAGCATTAGAAAAAGACCTGTTTGAAAGTGAATATATATATAAATGTACGCGCGTTTATGGAGCGGACGTCAATAAGGTGTGGGCGCTAAGAAAGGCAGGCCTCGGTATCCTCGGCGGGATGAAAGGAGACGCAAAGCCGATGGGAGTGATTGAGGATACTGCTGTCGCTGCCAGTCGTTTGCCCGCCTATATGAAGGACTTCCAACAACTACTCGACAGGCTTGGAGCGAAGTGCGTATTCTACGGACATATCAGCACGGGGGAGTTGCACCTGCGTCCTATCCTCAACCTGAAGGCGAAAGAAGGCAGGAAACTATTCCGTACGTTAGCACAAGAGACTGCACTATTGGTGAAAAAACACCGTGGCAGCATCAGTGGCGAGCATGGCGACGGAAGGCTGCGAGGTGAATTTATTCCATTGCTCTACGGGCAGGAGACCTACGAACTGATGCGGCAGGTGAAACAATGTTGGGACCCCAATGGACTGCTGAACCGACATAAGATTGTTGACACACTTCCAATGGACTCGATGCTCCGATTCGAGGAAGACCATAGACTACAGACAACAGACTATAGACTTCAGGCTTTAGACTACAGACTTCAGACTTCAGACAACAATACTTATTTTAACTGGAAAGCTGCATTTGATGAGTGCACGGCTCCTGGGGCTACTGGTGCAAAGTCACAGACTCATGCCCTGATATGCTCGATAGAACAATGTAACGGGGCTGGCGATTGCCGAAAGTCGAACATCATCGGCGGTACGATGTGCCCAGCATATAAGGTAAGCGGCGATGAGCTCAAAACTACCAGAGCCAGAGCCAATGTGCTTCGTGAGGTATTGACGAGAGGCGGTGATGATGGCCTCATCAAGGAAGAGTTAGACTCCTGTCTGGCCTGCAAAGGATGCAAAAGCGAATGTCCGTCGAATGTAGACATGACCCGTCTGAGGGCCGAACTGCTACAACATTATTATGACCGTCACGGCACACCACTACGTTCGTGGATGGTTGCCAGAACAGCTCAGATGGAAGCCATCGGTCAATATGTACGTCCATTATACAACTTCTTTGTTACCTTTAAACCCACAGCATCTCTCATCAAAAAAACAATTGGGTTTGCAGAAGAAAGAGGACTTCCGAGGCTCAAGAAAAACAGACTCGAAAAGTTGACAAAAGAAGGTGAAAAGAAAATATGGTTCTTCCTTGACGAGTTTACTCGTAACCATGAGCCTGAATTGGCAGAGGCTTTTGTGGGGCTGCTTAGCTCTTTAGGCTATGGCATTGCCATCCCACAACATAAGGAAAGTGGTCGCGCTGCTATATCAAAAGGTTGCTTGAAACGAGCGAAGAAGATAGCCCAGCAGAACGTACAACGATTAAAAGATGTCGTGACAGACGAGAGGCCATTAGTGGGCATCGAACCGTCGTGTATCCTTTCGTTCCGTGATGAGTATCCCGACTTGGTATCTGCCGAACTGAGAAACGATGCCAAGACATTAGGCCGACGCAGCCTACTGTTCGACGAATTCCTGCTTCATGAAATAAAGGCTGGGCACATTAACCGATCCTCCTTTGACCAGACGCCCATTGAAATATTCCTTCACGGTCATTGCCACCAGAAGGCTATCGTAGGTGTTGAGGTGATGGCTGAAGTTTTGCGCCAGCTGCTAAATGCTAAAGTGATTATCATTCCGAGTGGCTGCTGTGGCATGGCAGGTTCGTTTGGCTACGAAAAGGAACATTACAAGACCTCGTTGGCCATTGGTGAGATGGTACTCTTCCCTGCGGTCAGAAAAATGAAGAATGAAGAATTAAGAATGAAGAATCATGTTCCGATGTTTGTGATAGCTCCTGGTACTTCATGTAGACAACAGATATTGGACGGGACGGGTGTTAAAGCAGAACATCCGATTAAACTATTATACAAATATCTAAAATGAAACAAAAACAAACAAAAAAGCCTATAACAAAAACTGTGATTATGGAAAAGAAAAATTTTGCACTTATTGGTGCTGCGGGCTATATTGCCCCTCGTCACATTAAAGCTATTGCCGATACTGGCAACAACCTCATGGTAGCTTACGACAAATTCGACAGCGTAGGACGCCTTGACAGCTCATTTCCCGATTGCGTATTCTATACTGAGAACGAACAGTTCGACCGTTTCTGTTCGAAGCAGATGCGTAAGCCCAACCCACTGCACTTCACTTCCATCTGTACGCCCAACTACACCCACGATGCCTTCATCCGTTATGGACTCCGTCTGGGCACGGACGTCATCTGCGAGAAGCCACTGGTGCTGAATCCCTGGAACATCGACAACCTCGTGGAGATGGAGCAGGAGACGGGGCACAAGGCCTACACCATCCTACAGCTGCGTCTACACGATGCCATCGTGGCACTGAAAAAGAAGGTGGATGAAGGCCCTCAGGACAAGATTCATGATGTTGACCTGACCTATATTACTTCTCGTGGCAAGTGGTACTATATCTCTTGGAAGGGTGACATCCGCAAGAGCGGCGGCGTGGCCACCAACATCGGCGTACACTTCTACGACATGCTGCAGTGGGTGTTCGGTCCCGTAAAGCGTAACGTGGTGCATGTGATGAGTTTCGACCGTGTGTCGGGTTACTTGGAACTGGAAAAGGCCCGTGTGCGTTACTTCTTGAGCATTAACGCCGAGTGTCTGCCCGCCAATGCCGTGCAGGGTGAAAAGCGCACCTACCGCACCCTGAACATCGACGGCGATGAGTTTGAGTTCAGCGTCGGCTTCACAGAGCTACATACCAAGAGCTATGAGAAGATTCTGGCCGGCGAGGGCTTCCGTATCAGCGAGGCACGCCCCAGCATCGAAATCGTGAGCGACATTCGCAACTCGTCGCCCATTGGCCTGAAGGGTGACTACCATCCTATGGCAAGAATGCCGTTAGCTGCACATCCTTTCGGATGGGACGATAAGAGGTAAGTGAAAAGTGAAAAATTTCTTGCGTCCCGCTGGAAGCAAGCGGCAAAGTCGAGCGGTTACTACACTTTGAGCTATAGACAATAAACGATGTCTTCAAAATTCACTCCTAATCATGCACGCGTCATGCGGAATACAGCTTTGCTGTACTTCCGTATGGCACTCATGATGTGTATCAATCTGTACACATCAAGAGTGGTTCTGCAGGCACTGGGTGTTGAGGATTATGGAATCTTTTACGTGGTGTGGGGAGTGGTGTACATCTTCGCATTTATCAATAACAGCATGACAGCGTCTACCCAACGCTTCCTCACGTTTGAATTGGGAGCTGGGGACAAACAACGTCTACACAACGTATTCATCACAAGTGTACATATTCATTTCCTTATTTCGCTAATCGTTATTTTGCTTAGCGAGACGGGGGGATTGTGGTTTCTTTTAGAAAAGATGGTGATTCCAGAAAACCGTCAGGCAGCGGCATTCTGGTGTTACCAGCTTAGTGTGGTGACGGCAGTGGCCGAAGTGATGAGCTGTCCCTATCAGTCAATCATCATTGCCCGTGAAAAAATGTCAGCTTTTGCCTATATATCTATTGTCGATGCTGTATTGAAGTTGGCAATAGTAGGAATGTTGCTTTTTACTGGCTATGACCGTTTGATTGTTTATGCCATCTTATACACATTTGAGAAACTACTCATCAGGTTGATATACAATCTCTACTGTACACGTCATTTCGAGGAAAGCCGTTACAGGTGGTTCTATGAGAAAATGCTTTTCAAGAAGATGTCGTCGTTTGCAGGATGGAGCATGCTTGAGAATCTGGCATTGGTGCTCTATACCCAGGGACTAAATATGCTGTTGAATGTGTTCTATGGACCAGTGGCTAATGCTGCACAAGCTGCAGCAAGTCAGGCACAAAATGCGATTAGCCAGTTCTCTCGGAATTTCCAAATGGCCATCAACCCACAAATCACAAAAAGTTACGCTTCTGATCAGTTGAAAGAAATGCACCTATTAATATTCAGAGGTAACCGTCTGACTTTTTGCTTGTTACTCATTCTAAGCCTTCCTTTAATAGTCGAGGCCCCGATGGTCTTGGGGCTCTGGCTCAAGGAAGTACCAGAGGGGACTGCGGGCTTTCTAAGGCTTCTGCTCGTTGTGCTGATAGTGCAACAAATGGCCAGTCCATTAATCGCAGCCGTCTCGGCAACGGGAGACATAAAAAAATACGAGATTATTTCCGGTGGTCTCATGATTACGGTCGTGCCAATAGCTTACTTAGTACTTAAGATGGGAGGTGCTCCTTGGTCAGTTTTTACTGTGTACTTGTTCATCGCTGTCCTTGCTTACATAGCCACGCTATATATTGTCTTACCAAAGATTAGTTTGAGCATCAAGGATTATACCAACAATGTCTTGACTCCATGCGCACTGGTTTTTGCTCTTTCAGTGATTACACCCATCGTCATGAAATTGGTGGCAATACCGGGAATGCTTTTCTCCTTCCTAACAATTGGTGTCACAGTTGTCTGCACAGGTTTGTTCTGTTATTACATCGGCTTGGATAAGGAGATGAGAATCCTTGTCAAAGAAAAGACATTGTCAAAGTTTATCAAGAAGAGCGTTTAATTCTTTATTGTTGTTATGGAAAAGGGAAAGCAGATACCCAAGATTATCCATTACTGCTGGTTCGGTGGCAATCCGCTGCCCGAACTGGCACACAAGTGCATTGCATCGTGGAAGATGTTTCTGCCCGATTACGAGATTAAGGAGTGGAACGAGCAGAACTTCAATGTATACCAAGCCCCATACGTTGCAGAGGCATACAGATTGAAAAAATATGCTCATGTGAGCGACTATGCACGTTTCTGGATTCTCTATCATTATGGTGGCATCTATTTCGATACCGATGTGGAGGTAATACGTCCGATTAACGACCTACTGGAGCGAGGGTCATACGTGGGTTTCGAGTGTCAGGAAGGTACGCGTTTTGACAACCCCAATGGCAATATGAACCCAGGGTTGGGAGTGGCCGTCTGCAAAGAGCATCCCTTTTTCCGCAAGATGGTAGACTATTACAACCACCACCATTTTGTGGGGTGGAACGGCAAGAATACAGGCAATGTAACCCTACAGGCCACCCAGTTCTTGGATTACGAACATAAGCAGGTGCTCGAAGGGGGCATTGTCAATGTGAGCAACCTGTTTATATATCCCATTGAATATTTCTGCCCGCTGAACTATTATAATGGTGAGATGCACATTACTGAGAATACCCGTACTATCCATCACTATATGGCATCATGGGTAAAAAAACAGAACCGTTTACAGGCATTGTATTCACGTATCAATTTTATCTATGTCAGAATCCTATGTGCTTTCAAACATTATCCAAAACTATAACAGTCTTACTTTGTTGCTTTTGCAGTAGCATGGCACAAGCTGACGACAAAGACAATAAACTGACAGGAACAGTGATTGGAACGGAGAAGTCGGTGGACTATGCTAACAACCAGCCGACGACCACGGTCAATACCCGCGAATGTGCCTTCGACGGCGATCTTACCACTTATTTTGCTGCTTACGATCGCAGCTATGCATGGGTGGGGTTAGATTTGGGAGAGCCACACGTCATCACTCGCATAGGATGGGCACCACCAAACCGTAGCCGTGCCGACGAGAGGATTCTGCTTGGTGTGATGGAAGGAGCCAACACCCCTGACTTCATAGATGCTCTACCACTACATATTATCACTGAACCAGGTACAGCCAAGAAAATGTCATACGTCGATGTAACATGCTCAAAAGGCTTTCGCTATGTGCGTTATGTAGGCCCGTCGGATATGCGGTGCAATATCGGTGAGCTGGAATTCTATGGCCATGAAGGTGAAGGCGACGAGTCCAATCTCTATCGCCTCACAAACCTGCCGACAGTGAGCATCCACACGGATGACAACGTTGAGCCTTACGACAAAGTGCATGACATTACTGCACTGATAACGATTATCAGTGACAAGGGCAAGGAGCTTCAGACAGATTTGGGCACGGTACGTTTGAGAGGCAACAAGTCTATTACATTTCCTAAAAAACCCTATCGTATAAAGTTCACTAAAAAAAACAGGGTGCTTGACTCCCCAGCAAAAGCTAAGAAATGGATCCTTATCAACAACTATGGCGACAAGACACTCATGCGTAATCTGCTGGCCTTTGAGTTGAGCCGCTGTTTAGAAATGCCCTACACGCCTTACGGCCAGCCTGTTGATGTCTTGCTGAACGGCGAGTACAAGGGCAACTACCAACTATGCGACCTTATAGACGTGAGGAAAAATCGTGTGGAGCTTGTGGACACACTGGCTACTGGAAGCACAGATTCAGTAAGTACGGCCTTCCTCATTGAGGCCGATGCACGTGCAACAACTGAAGACTGCTGGTTCACTTCTATGAAAGGTACTCCCATGACGGTCCATTATCCCGATGATGACGAGATAACCCCACAGCAAAAGACATATATTGAGGACTGTTTTAACGCGATGGAGGAGGACTGGACTAAAAGCCTGGACCTGAACACCTTCATCCGTCATTTCCTTGTCGGCGAGCTCTCAGGTAACACTGACACATATTGGAGCACCTATATGTATAAGCACCGCGTGAAAGATACCATCTTTGTTGGTCCCGTATGGGACTTCGACATCGCTTTTGAGAACGACAGGCGCACCTACCCCATCAACAGCAAAAAAGACTGGCTATATCGCAGTGGAGGCAGTACCACTGGCAACATGCGCACATTCGTAGATAATATTATTGTGCGGAGCGATGAGGCAAAGGCCAAAATGCTGGAGATTTGGGGAGAGGCAAGAGAAAACAGCGTCAATGAACAGCATCTTCTTAACTTTATCAACAAGCAGGAGGAATACCTAAAAGAGTCCCAAAAGCTGAATTTCATACGCTGGCCAATAATGAACGAAGTGGTGCATGAGAATCCCAATGTGTGGGGCAGCTATGCGGAAGAAGTGCAGAACGTACGACGGTTCATAAGCGAACGAATCCTGTGGATTGACAACAAACTGGATTATACATACGAATCGAAAGGCATCATCGAAGCCCGCATCGACTATACACAGCCTTATCAAATCTTCAGCTTGTCGGGACGGCCATACGGTAGCGACGTGCATCAACTGCCAAAAGGCATATATATTGTGAGACAGGGAAATAAAGCGAGAAAGGTGTATGCGAGATAAACTGAAACAAAACATCTGAAAATATGAAACAGTTATTATTTATTCCTCTTTTCATCCTCCTTGTGTTGCCTATCGGTTGTAGCACAGATGAGGCAACAGAACATGAACGCGTTAATGCCCAATTTGTTGACAGTCTCGGTGGGAACATCAGCGCTCAGCAGTGGTGGCGCACGGCTGTAACGCTGAAAATCAACGTGACAACCGACGAGTATGTAAAACTGATGTTGACATCCACACAAAATGGGAAAATCATACTCTACGATTGTAAAGAATTGAATCGAAGTGGGTCTGTTATCATGACTACCCCCCAAGGACAAGGTAACTCATTCAATCTGATTTATCTCTACAAAAACAAGCTGACGACCCAGACAATCACCCTTAGCGGGGCGCCTGAGGAAATTCTCACCTTAAACACGAAGGCTGCGCAAAGCACACGGACAAGAGCCGCCAATCCGCCTGCTTCACTTTCCGGAAGCAGTATTCATGGCGATGCAGAGTATCATGAATTCAAGGATGGACAACTGAGAGACTTCTTCAAAATGATGTCGTTGAACGAGGAAAAACTCAATGCAAAGGATAATTCTTGGAAATCCATCAATTATGAGTTAGAGACGAACGGACCGTTCTACATTACCTGGGTCACTGGTAAAGAACAAGACCAACGTTCGCACATCTTGGGATACTATTATCATTCTCCCTATACATACGATGATGTCAAGTATGTAGACCTTTCGGAGACCCACAAATGGGATTATATAGACGGAAAGGCAAAGGTGCAATACCAACTCCGTATCGATGATGAGGTCAACGGATTCCTGTTTAAGAAAGACACATGGTACGATGCAAACTTTGACATGCATGATACATACGAAAATGCCAGGCCAAATAACCCTGACCGAATAGGGGATAACTCTTATAACTCACAAGCTGTTTATGACCGCTATAAAGAAAACATTTCGGCCTTGCGTGGCATTTCATTTAAAATAGACCATCCTGATAACACACGCATAGGTTTCTATCTGCGTGCCGACGAGGAACCTTTTCCTGAACAGTGGTCTTTATTGAAGTCGAAAGGCTTCAAGCCATACGTGGACAATCAGGCCAATTTCATGGGAACCAACTTCTGTGCAGAGTTCCTGAATATTGAAGGCAACGGTAAGGGACTCCACCGCAGTTTCATCAAGGACTACGATGAGGTATATTGGATGGGTATGGAAGACCTGATTGAAGGTGGCGACCACGATTGTAATGACGTGATTTTCGGCGTGGTGGCAGATTTGAAAATACTGCTGCCAGACATCGTTGAACCCACGCTGAAAGAGATGCCCGATGACCCCACACCAGACGACCCAGTTATGGAAGAGACCGACCCTTTTCCTTGGACCATTGCCTACGAGGACGTCAACCGCAATGCCGACTTCGACTTCAACGATGCGGTTATAAAAGTGGAGCCTGACTACGAGAACGAGTTATGCTGCGTAACGGTGATGGCCGCTGGTTCAACCTCACGCATGTATCTTCACTACGACGGTCCAGACGGTGACCAGACCCTAGGTGAAATACACGAACTGCTTGGCAGCAATAAGACAACCTATATCAATACACAGGGAGCAATTGCGAGTACTCCTTTTGCTCAAATTGAGTGTGTTCCTTGGCCCAAAGGTTATACCATGTCACAAGATGCCAAGCGCTTCTACATTGAGATACAACGCGGCACCTGTGAAGATTGCTCAGATGTTATCACCCTAGCACAAGAACCCGGACAGATGCCCGAGGCATTGCTGGTTGCAGGCGAATGGCAATGGCCCTTGGAAGGCATGCACATCTTTGACACTTACGATGACTTCTCCAAGTGGGCCCAGGACGTGACAAGAACACGCTTTTGGGAATGGTATCAGTCACCTGAAATGAATACACATATTTCGTATTAAGCACTGAAAGAAATGAGATTTTTTTATTTATGGGGCTTTGTGCTTTTTTCGCTGGGTTTACAAGCACAGACTGCAAACGACAGCACCAAATGGAATAAAGACCCCTTCTATATGCAACTCTTCTTTGGCATCAACAAGTCAGCCAACGAGAACCTGCCGTGGACAGAGTTTACGGGCTATCCTTGGTCAACAGGCATATTCTTTGCCGTTGGACGTGAAGCCTCTCCCTTATGGGGGTGGCGTGGAGCTTTGCGCATCAATCGCAATAAAAGCCGTAATGTACCAGTCTGTGAATCAAAAGAAGTATGGCGATGGAGCAGTACGAGCTTATTCGCGGATGTCACCTTTGATGTGACAGACGCACTGCGCAGACGCGGAAGGGTAGACACTGTGCCAGTCTTCGAAAACGAAGTGACAGACCTCCTATCATACCGTGACAGCATAAGGGCAAACTTCAAACCTTCCCGCTTCAACTTGAAAGCTTTTGCAGGTTTGGGAGCTGCATACACTTGGAACTTCGACAAAGTTCCTTTGTCATATACACATGCCTATTCACGTAATAGTAGGATAGTGCCTGCTTTGCGCATAGGACTGACAGGCACGTACAGGCTTTCAGACAGATGGCGCGTAGGTGCTGAGCTGAGCCAGACGATCTTTGAGGATCACTTCAATGGCGTTGCATACGACACGCCTTTAGATACTCGTACCAATCTGAAAGTGGGTTTGATGTACTTATTCACAAAGAAAAAGAGGATTCACAAACCCGTTGTACGTCTGAACCGATTGAAAGAGTGTCCACCGCTGCCATTTATCATGCCAGACCCAGAGGAGACCAAACTACGACAGATTGCAGGGCATGCTTTCCTCGATTTCCCCGTCAATGAGACAATCATCTATCCCGATTACCGCAAGAATCCCGATGAGTTGGCAAGAATTCACAAGTCAATAGACAGTGCATTGTTCGACAGATCTGTTGAGGTCACCCGCATTACCCTCCACGGATATGCCTCTCCCGAGAGCCCCTACAGCAACAACACCCGTTTGGCAAAGGGCCGTACCGAAGCACTGAAGAGTTACCTGATTCGTAAATACAATTTTGACTCACAAGTGTTCCAAACCGAATATACGCCAGAGGACTGGGATAACTTGCAAGGTTTCTTGATTGACTCTAAGACCCGTAAGGTAAAAGGCGACTTCTGGTATGACAGTAAAGAGTATGTCGAAACCCCGGAGGTTCCAGACTTTGTACTTGAACACCGTGATGAGATGCTCCGCGTCATCAACAGGAACATGGATCCTGATGCCAAGGAAGAGGTTTTGAAGAGAGTTGGTGGCGGTGAGCCGTATAAATGGCTTTTGGAGTATGTTTATCCAGGTCTGCGCCATACTGACTACATTATAGACTACAGGGTAAGGGCATTCTCTGTGGAGAAAGGTCGCAGGCTCATCTATACACATCCCGAAGCCATGAGCATGGAAGAGATGTACAAGGTGGCAACGAGCTATGACGAGGGTTCAGAGAATTGGTTCGATGCCCTACTTATCGCCGTCGAACAATTCCCCGATGACGAGGCAGCCAACCTCAATGCAGCCTGTGGATGTGTGATGACCAAACGCATGATAGATGCGAAAAAATATCTTAAAAAGGCGGGTAACACAAGGCAAGCCAAATATGTTGGCAATGTGATAAAGGCTATGGAAGGAAGTGTTAATTGGAAAATAGTTAATAATCGAATAATAATAGAATAAAAAAATGAAAGAGACTAAAATTTGTGTAATCGGATTAGGTTACGTGGGACTGCCGTTGGCACGTCTGTTTTCTACAAACTTCAATACTGTAGGTTTTGACTTGAACCAAGCGCGTGTGGATGCTCTAATGGGCGGACATGATGCCACGTTGGAGGTTGATGACCACTTGCTTCAAGATGCCATCAACAATCATGGATTCAAGTGTACTACCAATCTTGATGAAATTAAAGAGTGTAATTTCTATGTGGTAGCCGTTCCGACGCCTGTTGATGAAGATGACTTTCCTGATTTGCGCCCTCTTATCGGAGCCAGCGAGACTGTAGGCAAGGTCATTTCCAAAGGCGATGTCGTGGTGTATGAAAGTACCGTCTATCCAGGTGTAACCGAAGAAGAGTGTCTTCCTGTCGTGGAGCGCGTCAGTGGGTTGAAATATAACGAGGACTTCTTTGCCGGCTATTCGCCCGAGCGCATCAATCCAGGCGACAAGGAACACACCGTAGAGAAAATTAAAAAAGTGACTTCAGGCTCCACACCAGAGATTGCCGACTATGTGGATGCAGTGTACAACTCAGTGTTGGTGAACGGAACACACAAGGCCACAAGTATCAAGGTGGCCGAGGCATCGAAGATTATCGAGAACTCACAGCGCGACGTGAACATCGCCTTCATGAATGAGCTGGCCAGAATCTTCAATATGATGGGAATTGATACGCACGATGTCATTGAAGCTGCTGCTTCAAAATGGAACTTCATCAAGCTCACCCCAGGACTCGTGGGCGGACACTGCATAAGCGTTGACCCGTACTACCTCATTCAGAAAGCCCAAGTCTATGGCGTGTGGCCCCGTATCATGATGAACGCCCGCCGGTTGAACGACACAATGGGTGAATATGTGGCCGAACAAGTCATCAAACTGATGAACAAGAAGGGCATTTTGGTGAAGGATGCCAAGATTCTTCTTCTTGGCGTGACGTTCAAGGAAAACTGTCCGGACATCCGAAACACCAAGGTGGTAGATATTTATAATGCTTTGCATGAATATTCTGAGAATATCACCGTCTTCGATCCTTGGGCAAATTCCAATCATGTGATGGCTGAGTATAATGTGCCCGTCGTAAACAAGTTACCGTCTGATAAGTACGATGTCATCATCCTTGCCGTTGCACACAATGAATTTCTCAATATCGACATAAGGTCACTGCTCAATCCCCAAGGACTCGTCTATGACGTAAAGGGAGTCCTGCCTCGCAATATCATTGACGCAAGGCTTTAAACAATTTTCAAGGATTTGAGAACAATAATTTTCTGACAATTCTATAATAATTCTTAAAAGCTTTTTGTCAATTGAAAAGTTTTTTGTATATTTGCACCGTAATCCCAAAAACATATTATTATGCACAACTCATTCAACTTTTTAACAAGAGCTGGTGTATGCGCATTTGCTCTTTTTCTCGCGGCATCTTGTAAGGATTCCGACGAATTCTTTTCTCCCAGCAATAGTGGTAATTCGGATGTAGAGGAGGCCAATACCTTTGACTTCTCCACTACACGGCAAGTCGATCTGATTGTTGACTATTCAGACTTTAAAGTCTATGGTCCTGTTAAGTTCTCTATCTATAGTGCAAATCCCATTGTCAATGAAAATGAGTACAATGAGTATGTAAATGAGAGCATTGATCCAATCTTTGAGGCTTACACAGGCCCAGACGGTAAGTTCGATGCCACTATCACCTTGCCGTCTTATGCTAAAGTTTTGCACATTGTTACAGGTAACTTTATGATTGGACTGAAACGAAAAGCAGTCGAAGTGGTTAATGGTGTGGCAAAACTAAAGCTTGATGCTGGCGTATCCGCTGCCAGAGGGTTATATGATATGACTACTCGAGCATCAGGTGCAGGGGTGGAAACGAATAATGTTTCCGTTTTGCCTTGGCTGTCCTTCAATTTTAAAAAAGGGGGTACTACAAGCGACACTCGGGTCTACAAAGATTGGCATACGCCCTTAGGTACCTGGAACTCTTCAACGGGGCGTCCCAGTTATCTTCTGGATCCTTCTACTGCCAATCCAGAACTGGTGTTCCCTGATGAAGTGATGGATGGATTATATGCCACAGCTTGCGAAGCCTTGAACTCGGGTACTACTTGTAAGGAAGATTATCGTGCCAGTGCAGATTTGACGCTGATAAAGGATTCTGAGGTGAGTATTGCCGCACTGGGCAGTATGACGTGTTGGAACAGTAGTTTCGGATATTATTACTATACCGGTGAAACTGTTCCCGCAAGTACTACGGACTTGAATATTATCATGCTTTTCCCCAACACACAGGACGGCCATAGATATACACCTAAATTTGGTTCCCAGTACCAAAACAATATAGGAATGGTGCGTGGCGATATGATTCAATTGATGTACTATCCCAACATTGCCAATGGAGATTATTCCGAGGCTACTAAAATATTTCCTAAGGGAACCAAAATCGGCTTTATCTTGAAACCCAATAGTTGGGGTAATCAGGGAGATACATACTGCACCAAAAATAGTGGCAAAGTAATGAATTCAAAAATGAACATCTGGGCTGCTTCCACAGAAGGTCTGTCTTATTGTAATCAGGACATGGCTACTTACAAGTTACCCAACACTACAGGAGAAGCACGGACTGCCAAGTTTGCCTATACCTCACCTAATGGAAATAGTTATTCTATTATTTCTGTTGAGGATGCCTGCGACGACAAGGATTATGATGACTTGCTCTTTGCCCTCAACCCAGCAAACGTTTTTAAAGAACTGCCTACAGTTGAAGTCGGCAAGACTACTTCTCACGGAGTCTATGCCTTTGAAGACAAGTGGCCCCAGCGTGGTGACTATGACATGAACGATGTGATGTTAGACTATCAGCACGAAATGGAATTCAATAACAAAGGCAACGTCACAAAAGAGAAGTTCTACTTTACCACTTATCAGAATTATGTGACACTCAAGAGTGGACTTGCACTCAAACTGCAAACACAGGCGACACCGTCGAGCATCGTGATGAAGAAGAAAGCCCCAGGTGCTAATGAGCAGACAGTAAACTTCACTAAAGATGGATACTACTATTACTTGACAGATGATATCACAAGTGAGTTAGGGTCAACATATTCTTTTGAAGTGACTTATTCGACAGCACAGGAATTCTCCAAACTTGCATTAGTTGAACCATTCCTCTATCGTGATGAGAATGGAAAGATGTGGGAAGTGCATCTTCCTTACAAAGCACCAACCAATAAGATGGACCAGAGCTTCTTCAAAACTGGAGACGATGCCTCTAACTCCACAACAGGAAAGTATTTTGTACGGTCAGGTGACTATCCATTCGCATTCTATTTGGATAATGCCAGAATTGAGTATTTCCTTGACAATATCCTGAAGAAAGAAAATGAGAATACACCCATTGACACGTTCTTCCCAGGATTCATCGAATGGTCTACCAGTAAGGGTCAGAATAACCAAGATTGGTACTTGCATCCCGCAGGACAATAAACATTTTATATCGATACAAATCGAGGGTGTGTCAAATTGGCACATCCTCTTTTATTTTTCTCTTCTTTCACTGCAAAGTAAGCATTCGACCGTAACCATCCCATTTTCGACGTATTTTGCATTTGCCGGGGACTTTGTACCTTT
>ERZ809472.64-NODE-64-length-28534-cov-13.040872_pt1 | contig 28534 bp, 42 predicted proteins | sample MGYA00521274_ERZ809472 | MGnify/ENA primary metagenome ERZ809472 (study PRJEB31581, sample SAMEA3312791) | metagenome | study: EMG produced TPA metagenomics assembly of the PRJEB8939 data set (Metagenomic analyses of Rumen microbiomes reveals... | reverse complement strand
ATATCGGTCTCGGCATTCCTGCTGAACCGCTCTTCCGATCTGCTAGTGTGACAATGGTGTCGCTTCGCCTACGTGGGGCTGAACACGTAAAGGATGCGTAAGGCATATGATGACCACCGAAGAGGCTCAAGCCTATCTGCAAAAGATGCACGAAGCCGAAGGTACGGAAGAACCCAAGACCGAACCGACCGAACCCGAAACGAACCCGACCGACCCGCAATCGGTGCAGGGCGATGAAGGCGAGGAAGAGGATGTCACCCACGATGACGGAGATGGTCGCAATCGTGGCGGGGATGATGGCGAAGGTGGCGGAAAGCCGACCGAGACCAAGACACCATCTGCATCTGCGGGAGGCGAAACCAAGGATGACGGGAACGATGCCCTTGAGAAGAACAAGCAGAGATGGGCTGAAAGTTTCCGCAGGGAAAAGGACAAGAGGAAGAAGCAGAAACTTTCCTACGAATCCGCAATCGCAAGACTTGAACGTGAGAACGCAGAACTGAAGAAGAAACTCGGTGATGTGGACTCCGAAGATTTCAAGGTTGACAACCGCAACCTGTCCGATATCGTCAAGTTACGCACGAACGAATCCGAGGCCGAGAGGCTCAAGGAAGAACGTGAACGTGTGATGATGGAGGACGATGTTGCGGAGAACGAGCGAAGGGTGGCGACCTGTTTCCCAGATGAGGCGGACAGGGAAATCTACAACCGATTGCTCAAGAATTCGGGAACTGCATTCGTTGAGAGACTGGATGCGGAAGACCCCGATGGTGTCATTCTTGGATGCCTTGATGATTGCGACATCAGCCCGATTGTATTGCGGGTGATGATGACGAAGCCACAATTCCTCAATGAAATATTGAGCAAGAAGACTCGTCACGGGAAAGAGGTTGCTTTTGACAATCTTGTCAACCGATGCCGTATTGCTGACAAGGTAATCAAGTCAAAGAAGGCATCGCAGAAAACCAAACCCGAAGGGACGGAGGCGAAGGAAGAACCGCAGCCGAAGGGACTGAACGGAATCAAGCCGACTGGCAGACAGGCGAAAGCCAATACCGATGGCGGTGGCGAGATTCGGAAGGACTCCTCGTACTGGGACAACTACTTGAAGTCTCATCCTAGAGGACTATAAACAAACTCTTTCAAACAAGGTAATCATATGGCTAATTCCATCAAGACCAATTCCCTTGCTGAACTCGTTGCCCTGCGTTTCAGCGAGGTCGCTGGCTACCTCAAGGTAGGTGCGAAGGCTTATTTCAAGGGTCAGCTTGAAGGCAAGCGAAACGGACAGACCTATCGCTTCGTCATCACCGATACTGGTGTTCCGCAGAACCAGCTTTCGGTCTCGTCTACTGCGACCGATATGGAAGTTCACGAACGTGAAGTCTCCATGTCGCTTGACCCGTGGAACATCTGCATCAACACGAATGCGATTGAATCCGTGACCGACCTCAACTGGGACAAGGAAATCGCAATCCCGAACTCGCAGAAACTCGTCAATGCCGTTGTCCGCAAGGCTGTGCAGGGCAACCTCGGCAAGTGCGGTGTCGCTTTTGTCGGTGAAGGCTTCGCTCCGTTGAGCAAGGCTTCTGCCTATCTCGGTGACATCACGAACGATAAAATCTACGGATTTGTCTCAAGTCAAATCGAAGCAATCCTCACCACCAATGGGCAGCAATTCGTGCCGACTGGTGCGCCCGAAATGTACAAGAGCGGTCTGCTCGGTACGTTCCACGGAGCCGAATATCGCAGCCAGCGTTTCTTCAAGCAGGTCAAGGTTTCTGCAGACTGCGTGACGGGACTGACTGGTGCTACACTTGATGCTTCTGCTGGTTACACCGACAACTCCAATGGTACTGCGACCCTCAAGCTCTCGTTCTCTGCTGCTGCTGCTGGCTTCACCATCCCGAAGGGTATGCCGATTTGGGTGGATGGAGTGTTTGCGACCGACCTTGTCGGCGATGTGACCGAATGCCTCCACGCATTCGTTGTGACCGCTGATGTGTCCGTTGCCTCTTCCGCTACAACCGCATCCGTTGTTGTCCGTGCCGTGCATCTCAATTCCGCTACGGGTAGCCGTGAAGTTGCTACGGATGCGAATGCCGACCTCGCTGCAACCGATTTCAATTCCAAGCCTATCGCCATTCCCGCTGCGGGCAACTACTTTGGCGGTGAACTCCGTGCCGATGGTGCGATGGAATTTGAAACCCTTGAGCGACTGGATGCCGAAGGTGCTGAATACGAGAAGGGTAGCGTTGATGGCGTGAACATCCACAAGAACAAACTCGTTGACCTCAGTACGATGGTGAACAAGACCCGCTTTGACATCGTTTCTATGGCTGGTATCGTTGAACCCCGTGCCGTTGCCTACATCCTTGTGAAGTAGAACTGACAAGATTTGACACCTTGTCTAGAGGCGGATGGTTGACTCCATCCGTCTTTTTTAGTATTTTCGTAAGAAACGAGGTGTCAAAATATGTCAATAATCAAAAAACTTACCCGAATATCAAGCGACAGGCTACAGGTTCTCCTTGAACACAAGGCGATGGGGAACATCTCCGATGAGGAGAACACCGAACTCGGAATCTATGCGGACAACTTTGCGAACATACTGATTCGCACACCATCCGTGCGTAGGTATCTGCAGTACAATGACCCTAGCGGAGCGAAGGACATTGAGAACGAGATGAGGGCACAGGTGCAGATAGTGGTCATCGGGACTTGTCCGTTCACGTATGAACCCGACTGCGGGACTGCGTATTCGTATTGCCTCTATTGTTCCCATTCAGCGATATGTGATGTGATGCGGAAGTACAATCGTGCGGTGAAGATAAGGCAGAAGATTAATGAGGTGGTCAACCTATTTGGATGCGACTTTTTTCCAGCAAGGAAGATTTGCACATCCCAAAAAACTAATTTATAGAAAAGGAAGTACAAGATGGCTGGTAGTGTAAGAGATATTATCGTTGAGGCTCTCTGCAGGGCTACACTTGCCAATCGTAGGCAGGGAGCGAGAGGCGACCTCGTTGAAGATGCGTATTCCCGATTCTGCGGGATTCTGCGTGAATACTCGGATAACAACCTTATAACGGCATTCCGAGGAGAGGTTGAACTTGACGGGAATGCCGAACGCATTACGATTGGCGGGGCTGACGGAATCGTTGCAGAAGGCATTACCCGTATCAATTCCGCATTCTGCAAGGCGGAGAACACGATAGACTGGATGCCGATGAACTTTGTCTCGGTGGAATCCTTCTATGACGGGACTCTCCCCGACTGGACTTATTCGTACCAGCCGAAGGGCGAGAACGAATTCATCCTTTACTTGAAGCCGAGGTTCGTCACGCAGAACAGGCGTGTGAAACTTGTCTACAACATTGAGATGAACCTCGGTCTTGATGACAACGTTAACCTCCCGACTGCGTATGTGGAACTCCTCACTAGGGCTTTGGCCTACAAGATGGCGGTGGACAAGCCGAGGGCATCGGACACGAAGAGGAACGAATTGCTTGGCGAACTGAACAAACTTGAGGCGCAGCTACAGGCGAACAACTCGGACAACAGGATTCTCACACGTTCGTGCGGTGTACGCAGTTTTGATATGGGTGTACTGAAAAGCGGTTCTTTCATCTTCGGGAATTAGGCTATGGCTAGGAAGTTCATCACGAACATTTGTGGCGGTGTGAAACGCAGCGACATCCGAAAGGTAGGTCTCTCGGATGCGGTGAATATGTTCGTTGAGCCGAAGGATGCGACCGAACAGGCTTTCACGATGGTGATGCGTAGCATCAGCGGATGCTCCACCTTCTGCACACCATCGGGCGAACCTAGAGGGATGTTCAAGGTTTCCCGCAATTACAACGGCAATGGCGAACCCGAAGTGCAGAAGACCTACGGGGTGTGGGGCGATACCTTGTACCTTCTCAACGAGGGCGAGGCGGTAGTCATCGGAAAACTCGCCACATCTTCGGGGACTTGCCATTTCTGCGAGACAGGCGGATATGGTTCCGCACATCCGCATCTCGTCATTACCGATGGGCTGAACGTGTATGCGTTGAACACGGGCATCCGTGTGGTAGACCAGCGGATTCAGTTCAACAACAACGGCACAATCCGTCTTCCGTATCGTGTGAACTCCACAACGGAACTCATCAAGCCTACGCATTGTGCGTACCTGTACGGATATCTCGTTGTGAACGATGCGGGTACTGATGCATTCTACACAAGCTATCAGTATCCGTTTGAAAAGTATGACCCGAGCGAACCCGAATACTACGATGTGTTCATGTTGTCCAGTACAGATAACAAGGGATTCATCACGTACTCGGAATGGCAACCCGACAACACACTTGCACTTTATGCGAACGGCTCAAGGCTCTACACGTTCGGCTCTAGGTCTTACCAAGTATTCCAGTACAACAACGATGTGAACTATCCGTTCGTCTCTCCCGATACTGCAGCGAAGAACATCGGCATCAAGGCGGTGGACTCCCTCTGCGGACTCGGTGACATCGTGTGCTGGCTGGGCGGAAGCGATGTTGGCAACAACGGCATCTATGTCAACAATGGCGGTGTGGATTCCGAGCGAATCTCAACGATTGAGATTGAGGAACTCATCGGGAAACTTGACAACGTATCCGATGCCATCGGGCAGATGTGGCAGGAGAACCGCCACACATTCTACGCATTGACATTCACTACTGCGAAGGTGACGATAGTCTATGACTTTCTCACGCAGGAATGGCACAAGAGGGCATCCTTCGGGACTCGCAATGAACTGAATGCTTGGCGGTATCGCTACGCACAGATGAACGAGGAAGGCAAGATTCTCTTTGCCGACCAAGATGCCTGTGTGGTGATGGACAACACCAAGTGGACTGAACACGATGGTAGGAAGATAATGCGTAAGAGGGTGGGCGGTGTCATCTATGCCGACCACCTCAATTTCGTGTGCGACTTTGTACGTATCGTGACGAACAACGGGCAGAATAGCAATGTTGCGGAGAATGCCTTGATTACCATCCGATACTCCTTTGATGGTGCGACCTTCTCAAGCATTGAGCAATTGCCCATCGGAAGAATCGGTGAATACGATTACGAGACGATGTTCTATCTCGGTGACTGGGGAAGGTATCTCACGCTGGAGATTTCTTGCGTTGAGGATTGTCCGTTTGCCTTGATGGGAATTGAATTTGGCGGGGAGGCGATGGATTTCTGATGATTGAGAAACTGACTCCGTGGACTCCGAATGCCGAAGTTCCCGAAATACTGAAAGGCTCTTATGGTAGGAAGGTGACCGAGGAATATGCTTGGTGCGTACAGGGCAACATCTTCATCGTGAAGGCTTTCAAGAATATAAACTTTATCGTACCAATCAAGACTTACACTTTGAACAAACTTGACGGGACTGAATTTGATGGGACTCTCCTTGCAGGGGAATGTGCCATCGGAATCTTGCAATAAGGAGATGACTTATGGCTGACAAGAGCGAAGGCGTGACCGATATTATCGGAGGTCTTACGAACTTTGGCCTCGGATTGTATGACCGATTTATCGGTGACCCGAAGAAGGAAGAGGAAAAGGGAAAGAAAATCCGTGAGATTGAACGTGACACGAAAGCAAGCTATGACGAGATGCTTGAAATCCTTTCGGGATTCCACAAGGGACAAGACAGGTTTGTCACTCCCGAAATGAAGCAAGAGTATCGGCAGATGCTTGCGGAGTATGACCCGAACGCATACATCTATGACTTTGACAAGTTCCAGTTCACCGATGAGAGCGGGAAGCCGTTGACCCGTGAGGATTTCCTTGCGGAGAACAAGGATGCGATGATTGCGGACATTGAGACTGCGTTGTCGCATTCCGCTGCGGGTGCTGGTCTCGGCAGGGGTAGCGGTGCAGCGGGTGCTATCGCTCAAGGTGTCGCAGACAAGTCTCTTGAACTGCAGAGACTCGCCAACCAAGAATACCAACAGGAACGTGCGAATGCCTACAACGAATGGAGCGACTACATCGACAAGATGCAATCCAAGATGGGACTGCAAGAGGCTGGATATCGTCAAAAGATGGGGCTTATCGGTGGCGAGATGGAACGTGAACGTGGCGAGGAATCCGACTATATGAGCGATTTGCTTTCGCTTCTGCAGGGCAAGTCTTCGGATATCACACAGGCAAAGATGGCGATGCTTTCGTAAGGAGGTTTGACAATGGCTAGAGTATACAATCCGACAAGACTGATGCTTGATGCGAACACGATGAGCGCATTGATTGACAAGGGCAGGGAAAGGGAAGATTCCCGCAACAGGATGATTGCAAGCGGTATTGCAGGGATTCTCCGTGGAGGTCAAGAGGCTATTGAACGTGGAAACCGCAGGGCTATGATGGAAGGCGGTGACTGGGAGAACCCTTCCGAATGGGGCGACAAGGAATACGAAGCAGCAAAGGAATCGTTCATCAATACGGGCGATGTGTCCGCATTGAACTCGTACAAGATGCGTAAGATGCAAGAACGTGAGCAGAAGATGCGTGAGGAAGACATCAAGGCTAGGAAGAAACTTGCGGAGATGGAGAACGCAAGGGGCGCAGATATCGCAAGCAAGGAGCGTGAATCGCAGATTGAAGAGCTTATGACGAACTTGAAGAAGTCTCTTGTACAGAGGGATAGCGAGAGCGTGACCCCCGATGTACGTGCCATTGCAAATATTGATGTTGCCTACTACAGGAACAAATTGAAAAATTTCGGCATTGAACTTTCGGACGATGACATTGAAAAAATCGGAGGAAAGAAGAAATCCGAAGAAAACAATGAAGAAGTTGTTGAGACTGGTTCGGAAGATATTTCGGAAAGAAACAAGGATGAAACCTTGTTCGGGAAGATTATGTCCGAGCAGGACATTGCTGCACGTAAGCGTATTTTCAAGGATGAGATTGCGAAGGCGAAGCGCAATGGAATCAGCGATGCAGAGAAAGCGGAACTTGCCGATGCTGCGGAAAAGGTCAGCAATGCGACAGATGCAGCGAAGCGTGACAACGAATTCCTAGACATCAAGAATAATATTGCGAAACTCGTGACGAACGAAGCTATTGATAGGGCAGAAAGAGAACTTGCCGATGAGTATGAATCTTTGCTGAAAAATCCTAAAGGCTCTGCAAGACTTGAATCCGAAAAGCGTAAAGACCCTAAAAGATTTGAAAGGATGAAGAAGGCGCACGATAAACGCTACGGAAAGGGGAAATAACATGGCGGAACGTTTGAACGAAAAAATCGTTGATGAACTCATCAGCATTGCAGACAACGAAGCCCTTTCCGAATCCGATAGGGACTATGCGGAAAGACTTGCAAATCATATCAACGGAAGAGGTGACGAAGAGACCCGCAAAATCATCTACGCCACTTTCCATCCGAAGTTTGACTGGTCTGCGGGAAGCGATGATTTCCGCTCCGTTGTGAACATCGGTCTCGCCCTTCCCGAAGATAGCGAGATTTCAAAGGCAATCAAGTCTACTGCGAAGGCTCCGAAGTACAATACGAAGGTCGGAGAGATGTTTGAACAATTCGGAGGTGACGAGGTCGTAGACGAAAGAAGCCCTAAATACTGGGCTTACAAGAACGAAATTGATGACAAGGTTATTTCCGAAATCGCAGAAGCGAACGGAATGCAGAAGAAAGACCTCTACGATTTGTTGGAGAAAGAAAGCAATAAGGAGAGGAACAAGAACATTTCTCTCGGTACGGAACTTGGTGCCAATTTCGGAGATAGACTTGCTGCAATCGGTATGAATCTCTTTATGCCTAGAACGATGGAAGGCGTTTCCGAAGGAAAGGGATTCGTCCCTGCATCGTTTGCATCGGACATTACAGAGAATGCGGTTTATGGATTGAATCCTATCGGGAAGGCGGGACAATTAGGTTTGCGAACCTTTGGAAAGTATGCACCTAAACTTGCTACTGAAACTGCGATGTCTGCGGGTAGGGCGGGTGTAAATGTTGCAAGCGCATTCGGAACCCCCGCTTTGATGGAACTTACGGACAACGTGGTGAATTCCGCAATCGGAGAAGAGGACAAGAAGAGTGCTGGAGAAATTGCTGGAAGCATTGTCGGAGAAGGCGTTGCAAATCTAATGGCGGACCGAAGGGCAAGGCGTTTGCTTTTCGGTATGTCTCCTACTGGAGAACGCAGGGGATTGAGCAAGGCGTTGCGGGAATCTTTCGGAGAAGCATCGGAAGAAACTGCGGAAAAGGTTGCAAAGAAGCCCTACACATCAAAAGATTTTATTTCCGAAACTGAAAAGGCTTTGAAAGAGAGGGAGAAGGTTGAAAAGAGAATTCTTGAGAAGAAAAGAGGTGTTAAGCCTTCGGAACAAGAAATCTTGAAGTCTACCTCTCCAATCATTACTGGCAGCGGAAAGGAAATGGACAAGCACGCAACAGAGATTGCGAAGATGATGGCGAAGCAAGACCTTTCGCTTGAAGAGGCTACTGCAAAGTATTTTGAACGTATTAGAAAGAAAATCGGAAATGACGATGTGTTCCAAAAATACATTGATGATTTCAAGTTTGAAGTAAAGTCTAAACCCGAAGCATCCAAGAATATCAAGATTGTTGACGGAAAGTATGTTGTTGAAGGTAGCGCACCGAAGCGTGAATTCGGATACAACGTTTATGTCGGTGACGATGGCCTTGTAAAGCCTACGGAACATCTCAAGGATATGATAGAGAAATCTTCTTGGGGAGAAGTTCTTACGAAGAAATTTGAAAAGCCCAAGCGTGAAACTCCGAAGAAAAAATCTTTCATCCGTGAGCAACTGAAATTCGGCACGATTGAACCGAAATCGTATGCAACGTACAAGACTAGCGACATCATCGGTGAAAAGACTGCGATTCCTTTTGTCGGTGCTACATTCGGAAAGGACGAAAAAGAACGCAGGGAGAAAGAAAAGGAGCGCAGGGAAGAAGAGGCTGCTCGTTCCCGCTATGTCTTCAATCCGTACAAGACCGAAGAGAAGAAGGAAAAGCCGAGAGGCATCCGTGCTTACCTCCGTGGAGAGGCCGAAATACCCACACAGGAAGAAGTTGAACGTGCTATTGCACGTAAGCTCGGCATTGATTTGGGAGAATAAATTATGCGTAACCTTGACAACTTTGAAAGCATCCTTGACAATGACAAGAACTTTCTTCACGGCAAACTCCTGTTCTGCCAAAAGGGGACTACTACTCCCGAAACCATCTATTCTTGGGATTCCGAGCATAACGAATACGTAGCCATCACTCCCATCGTCTACACCGATGTGAACGGAAGGACGGATGTGCAGGTGTTCCTTGATGACAAGGACTACACCATCTACGTGTACAAGTACATCGGCAATGGCGATATGTCGCTTGACTCCGATGATGACAACTGGTCTTTCCAGTATTCATACAACGATGTTTTCGGTCTTGGAAGCATTGACATCAATAGCGACTCCATCACATTGATTGACAAGATGGACTCCTTGAAGGCTACAGACCCGAACACGATTCCTTCGGTAAACGGAAAGAAGATTGTAGCCCTTTGCGGGTACAACGAACTTGGAGATTGCCCTGCGGTGTATTACCGATGGGATGCGGAATCGTCTGCGGGTGCAAACGATGTTGATATCGTTTCGGTGGCTGGAATCACAACTGGAAGATGGATGCTCATCAATACGTTCAGCGAGACGGGCATCTTTGATGTGAGACACGCAGGGTGTTTTCCGAAGAGTGACGAGGCATCCGTTGAAGTCACGCAATCCTACGCATTGCAGAAGGCGGACACCTACGCACAGAAATTCGGTCTTACCTTGTTCGTGCCGAGCATCTTTGACAACGATAGTTCATACTACATCGGGACGAACATCACGATATGGTCTCCGATTTGGTTTGCGGATGGTGCGAAGATTGTGACTGCGACAAGCCTCACACTTGACATCTTGTCCGAAAGGAACGTGGACAGGGTACATCCGTTCATTCTGCATTCCGAAACGAACAACGGAAGCATCAATGTCGCTGGCGATATTGTCCACTCGTCTTGGTTTGAGAACACGGACACAACGAATCCTAGCGAGAACTATCCTCCGTTCATCAGCGTGAGGAAGAAATTCGTGTACGATGGTTCCTTCGGTGCTTTGGGAATCGTCCCTTCGTATTCGTTCAGCAACATTGATGTGGAGATTCTTGAATTGCTTGAGAACGAGGTTTTCACGTTCACGAATTGCAACATCAAGAGCGACCACAAGATAAAGAATGGATGCTCGTTCATTGACTGCGAGATTGACGGAGGCTTCTTCAATTCAGGAATGACTTTCACGGACAACTCGTTCAGCGGATGCTCTAGCGACATTGATTCGTGGAGCAACACGGACTGGTATGTCCTTTACTGCGAGAAGAACGGAGAGACTTTCCTTGACTTGAAATATCGTGAATGCACGATTGATTTCAGCGCAAGGGCTTCTTTCCCGTTCAAGTTTGTCCGAAACGCACATTTCTCGGATGTTGTCACTTTGCCTAGCGGAGCGGTGTTCAATATTTGGGATTCGCAGATTGACTACCTCCTCATTGACGATGACAATAGCACGATTGAGACAATCCGTCTTCGCAATAGCCAAGTTGTTTTTGACAACGATAATTCCTACACTTTGTCAAACTGCAAACTTGATGCGAAAGGCTCCGTCATCAATTGCGAGGGTGGAAGATTCCCGATTTTTAAGGGTGCAGTAATAAACGATTGCCAAATTGACGGAAGCATCATGGTTTCGGATGCAATCGTCAATCTGTACGTTACGAATTGTATTGTACGTGCAAGCATCATTGCTGGGTGTTCGTCAACGTTCGTAATCAATTTTGACGGGAACGTATTGACGGATGGTGCGGTTTTGAGGCTGACATCCGCCAATTCGGGAATCCGTATCAACTCTTCGTTCTGCAACAATGTTGTGAATGAATATGCAAATCGTGAATTTATCAATTTCAGCGGGGTTGCTGGATTTGATGTTGATGACATCGGAACGTACACCTATGAAAACAATAGCGGAGTAGTCAAGGGATGTGGTGAAATAACCAAATTCTTCCGTGTAAAATACAAAAAATATGGCGGTTCCGAAAGCGGTGATTATGTATTGCAAGATGCGAATAATAGCAATACCTGTATGCTTGTTGGTGACGGATTCAAGCTGAATAGCTTGTTGTTCAGTTTCGGAGAAAAAACAACAAAGAAAACATTAGCACATCTTGAAAGCCGTGACAACTCGGGGATGCTTTACTATAGGGCTGATGGAACATTGGATTCGGGCAAAGGCGTAGTTCTTTCGGGTGTATATGTATATGAAGAGGGAATTGATGCCGACACGCAGTTGATACACGAAGATTTCGGAAGTGGTGTTGATGTTGACCACCTCGGAGTACCGAATTCTACTGCTGACGATTCGTATGTGTATTTTACACTTGAAGTGAAGAGAATAGAAGGCTAACAAAACTAATTTATATTTAGAGGAAACTTTATGTCTTACGGATACCTTCTATCTCCTTCGTTCCAGTTCATGAACATTGACGGAAGACCTATTTCAAATGGTCATCTTGAAGTGTTTTTGCACAACACGGACACGAAGTACATAACGAAGGCAGATTTTGACGGGACTGACAATCCGTTCAAGGTTCCGCTGAACTCAAAGGGTATGGCGGTAGTCATCGCAAGCGGTGATTTCTCGTATGATGTGTTCTGCTATGACCGATTCGGAAACCTGTTTTGGAGCGGTAGCAACGTGACTATTGATGGTGCGGGAGGTCTTGCTATTGATGGTGCTGAATTGCCTATGCGTATTGTAGGAGGCAAGATTACCAACAATGGCAAAGGACTTACTTGCACGGGAGAAAATGCTTGGGCTGAAGGCGGACAAACAACCGCAAGCGGTGCAAATGCTCACGCAGAGGGCGGACAAACAACCGCAAGCGGGGAACATTCACATTCGGAAGGTTTTAGAACAAATGCCAGTAGCGGTTATTCCCACGCAGAAGGAGCAGGGAGTGAAGCTACTAATTCTGCATCCCACGCAGAAGGTCAAGATACAACCGCAAGCGGTCAAGCATCCCACGCAGAAGGTAGAGACTCGGAAGCATCGGGAAACTATTCTCACGCAAGCGGACGAGGAACAAGGGCTACAAACGAAGGCTCTCACGCAGTAGGGCGATGGAACGATGATGGAGATGCATTTTTCGTTGTAGGTGATGGAACTAATAAAAATCAAAGACATGATGCATTCAAGATTGACAGGAATGGAGAAATGTGGTTGATGCTGAACAATTCTCTCACGAAAATGACCATTGACAATCTTGTTGACTTGATAAACGCAAGGGGCAACAATCTAACATAGTGTGCCATTGCAAAAAAACTAATTTATAAAAAAGAGGTTTTTATATGAAAGAATACATTGTAAGAATCCCGCTGACCAATATCGCCTACACATTGACTGGTAGTGGCGGAAACACCGAAGTGGCATTCGCATCCAATGCTACTGAAAGGGCATATATATGCAACAAGGGTGCTGAACCTTCTACGGATGTAGCGATTCAGCCGACCCGCAAGTTCAATATCCGCAAGGCTAGGCTTTCTGCAACTCCGTTGCCTGTTGAGGGTAACGGAACGAGCGGTATGGCCTGTGGTTTTACAATCAACATTACGGACTACCTTGAAACAGAAACATTCGGCTCTTTCAATATTTCTGTTTCTAGGTGGAATGAATGGGAAGACAAGGACATTGAAGTCTCTTTGTCTGCCGAAGAGGATGAACTCGGTCTTCGTGGATTCTTCAATTTTGCTTCGGGAGGCAAGGCGTACATCTACGATAAAAATATACAGGAAGACCTCGTTGGAGAGATTGTTACTCCTGTACTTGAACTTGTTATGGAAGCCGATGTCTTGGTAGATTCCTCCACGGGTCTCGCAATCTAGGGGGCTAGTATGGAACCGACAATTTACAAGCCTAGTATTTACAAGGGTGCGGGTATTTACAAGGGTGCGGCCGGTGGCGGTGGCGGTTCAAACTTTGATTTCGGACAAATGCTCGAACCAAAAACAATGCCCGACGGCAGAATTTGGGCGACAAAGAATTTAATAATGGCACCTTTCCCGCATGGTGCGGAAGCTCCAAATGGAGACCCGGCCGGTGATTATATCATGGATCGCGGCCTATGTATGGACAAAACCGCTTTATCTTTCATTATTACAAATAAAGGTGTTATTTGTCCAGGTTGGAATGTCCCAACGCAAGCCGAATATCAAGCGTTATTTAGTGCGTGCAATTTTTCATACTCGGCATTAAATAATGCGGGTTTTAATATACAACTAACCGGCGTTAAACGGAATGGCTCTTGGGATGGGTTTAACCAATATGCGTATTATTGGACTAGAACCGCCGGCGGTATTGGAACATATAGGGCATACTTTAAACCTAGCGACCCACTAGATGTTAACAACGCGTCAAGAGATGAATCCTTATTGGCCGTGCGACTTATAAAAGAGGAATAAAACGCGAAGCGGCCGCGAACAAGTCGCGACCGCCACAACGATTTGCCGGCTGGTTTTGGAGTAGAACATGGAAGAGATTGCAATCAACATAATCAAGGATGGCGGGATGGTCGCTGTGCTGTTCGTGCTATGGCTCGTATCGGTCATTCTTGTAGTAATCAAGATAAAGGAATTGCAGCGCAGGCTAGAGGATGGTGACGAACGATTCGTCCGATTTGAGAATGAACTCAAGACGAACAACAACCTCCTGCATGAACTTGTCGGGATGATTAAGGTCACTACAAGGGCTATGGGACACACTCCCGAAGAGAGGCCGTTGTGAAGGTTTACTCCATCACAACATCGCCTGTTCCTCTCAAGGTGACACCAATCGGCAACAGGCTATACCGAGTAGCCGATGATGTGACTATTCGTGTAAGTACAAGCGAGGGTGTGTGGGTGTTCCGATTCTTCAAGGGATTCGTGACCAATTTCCGCAGCGGTGGTGTTCTCGTTGATTCTTTCATTGACCAAGTGGGAGACGAGAAGAAGAGCATCGTCTACCTAGTCCACGATGCAATCTACACTCCTTGCCTCGCACTAGACTTTGAACATCCATTGTCCCGTCTGCTCGGTGACAAGTTCCTCCGTGCAGGGCTTCGGTGGGCTGGTATGGGTTCATTCAAGTCATCGTGCGTATACAACTCGGTGCGCCTCTTCGGTGCATCCGCATATGACGATGACGATGCGCTCACGGCTACGAACTCTCGCCTTTTTACATTTGAGTGGAGGGACAGATGACTATCAGCGAATATGCTCTCAAGTTTGTCGGTCGCCCGTACATTTGGGGAGGTGACGGAAGCGGTAAGTGCGGAGGCGGTTTTGATTGCAGCGGACTCGTCCTTGAGTGCCTGTTGGCTTTCGGAAAGTTGCCGAAGGGAGACTTGACTGCACAAGGAATCCATGACAAGTTGCTCCTTGAAAAAGGATGGAGGCAAGGTCTATCCGTCAAGGAAGGCGATGTTCTTTTCTTCGGCAAGGACTTGCACCATATCACGCACGTAGCTCTCGCCATCGGTGGCGACCTTATGGTTGAGGCTGGTGGCGGAGGCTCCAAGTGCAAGACACCCGCTACATCTACTGGCATGGTGTGGGTGCGCCCGATTGCTTGGCGAAACAACCTCGTGGATTCGTTGCGGGAGCCGTGAGTAACAATTGTTTAACAATTGTTGAACTATTGTTGGACAATTCTCAACAATAGTGTCTATATGTCTTGTTGTCTATATGTCTATCTATACATTCTTTCTTTGGTTCTTTCTTTCTTGTTAATGTAAACAACATTTATTTATTTATTTTACGATACTTTTCCCAAAAAATTATACTATATTCTTGGGTACTGGACAATACATCGTTGAATTTATTCCTTATGTTGAAAGCAAGGGGTGATGCGGATTGTCCAGTTCCGCACCACCCCTTCGCTTTCATACTGGACACGAATGTTCTTTCGCTTTGAATTCTATCCCGCAGACTTGCTGAACGTGATTAACGGCAAGAGTGACGAGGATGCGGGAAGGATTATCCGTCAATGGGTAATCGGGCTAATCGGCAACAATACCGAATGCATCAGCGATGATGCTGCGAAGGCTCTCGCAGAGAAGATGCTCGGCAGATGCAAAGAGAAATCCGACATCTACAGGAACAACCGCAAGAAGGCTATTGAGAAAGCTCAAGAGAAGAAAGCCGAGAAGGTTGCGAAGGCGGAGGAGAAGAAGGCGGTAGCGAAAGCCAAACCGCAGAAGCATCCGCTCTATGGATTCGCTCTCGTCAACGTTACCGACAAGGAAGAGGAATCGCTACGCAATTCGTATGGCGACAAGTTGCAACGGATGGCGGAGGTCTTGCACAACTACAAGGAGGCGAACGGCAAGAAGTATGCATCCGATGCTGGTGCTATCCGTTCGTGGGTTGCTGACAAGGTGCTGAAGGAAGAGAAGGGCAAGCGGGGATTCAAGGCACAGGAACGTGAACGTGATGCGGTCAACGCATCGTCAATGCTCACGGAAGAGCAGAAGGAATACTACGGGATATGAACCAAGATGTAGTGAACGAACTGGCTAGGCGTGTACGCAGGGAGGTCATCTTCGCATTGCTGAAGAAGTCTTTCCTTGACCATCGTGTGAGTATGCCCGACAGGGAGCAGATGGCCTACGAGATAGAGCAGATATCGGAATTGCCCTGCAAGACTAAACTCCTCAAGAATCTCTTTGCGGATGCGGAGGAACTGCGGAACGAACGTGGGATGTTTCCAGCTCCTCCGACCATCAGCGAACTGCGGTTCTGCGTTGAGCATCGGAAGATGTCCTATTCGTGCATTCGGAATGTCAAGTTTGGATTCGTCCCGTACAAGGAAGATGTGGAACTGCGGATGCTTCCGAGTGTGAAACAGATGATAGTGATGTATGGAGAAGCGATAAAGGCTGGGGAGAAGATACTCTTCCCGAAGAGCGAGAGCGAACAGGCGAACGTGGGAATGCAGATTGCGAACAAGGTAGCGGAAAGCATAATGATTGGAGGTGCGAGATGAAGTGCGACCATCTTATCGGAAGGACATTCAATGGAGAAGTATACATCCTAGCATCGGATGTGATGGAATCCATCGCAGAACTCAAGCAGAAACTTGAATCGGTGCAAGCATCTATGTACTGCGATGTGGTGGATGCGAATATGGAGAACCGCAGACTGGAACGTGCGTTGTGGCTGGCGAGGGCTGAAAGGGCAGAAGCAGAACACGCTCATTGGGCTACAATATGGTTCTGCAACACTAAAATTTTTTTGAACATTAATAAGTCATCGGTTTCTAGTTACCCGTATAAGAGTAACACGTTTAGGAATGCTGCCGAGTGGCGGAATATGTGGTACGATATAGCCAGCAAGTGCCGAGCCAAAGCGGAGGGGTACAAATGAGCGAACTTAAAAGACACCACATCAACGAAGTGATGGATATGCACTACCTCACAAGAGGGAAAATGGGCTATTCCATTGTGTACTATGCAGACGATGCCGACAAGGTGATTGCGGAGAAGGATAAAAAGATAGACCTTTATAAAAGAGGGTTTGAAGAAAACGATAAAATCAACGCATACCTATTCTCAAAACTCCGTCACAACAAGTACAAGCGGTGCTTGGCGATGGCGGATATGTGTAGCGAAGCCCTATGTTATTGGGACAATGTTAAATACTCCTTTTTCAAAGGAGAAGCATATTGCTTTAGGAAAATGAATCACTATGGTAAGTGGGGACAAATTTGGCTTGCTATTGCCGAGAAATTCAAGGAGGTGAAGTGATGCACAAAATCGTTAAATGTGATAACTGCGGAGATGATGAACAACTTTCATCACGAACGATTGCGCAATGCATGGAGGATGATTTATGGATAAGCAAACTTTCGTGTGGAGAACTGCACAAGCGAGTAGTTAAATGGATGTATTTACTGCACGATTGAACACTACATATATTCCAACTTGGAATAATAAAAATGGCGATTTTTGCGAAATTTCGCCATTTCTGTTTTTGGTGCGAAAAAAGATGTTGTTAATGTATTGCACATTAACAATCAAGAAGGTATATTTGATAACGTAAACAACAAACAAGTGAGGCACACAATGGAAAACAAGATTAAGGTTGCGATTGACAATGTCGGCGGTGAATTCTTTGTCGCCGACCTCCGTTTCTGCAAGGGGAATGTCCGTTGCCATTTCCGCAACAAGTGGTTCAAGACCGAAAAAGGTGCTATTCGCTGGGCTGAACGGCAGGGCTACGAAGTAGCATAAGGCGAAACACCCGCAAGGGTGTCCGAGGATGAGCCGAGAAACAAGGAGACGAAATGAGAAAGATAACTATGACTGCGGGTACCACCACCATCACTATCACCGAACGTGATGGCAAGTGCTACTACCAAGTCAACGGAATTTCGAACAAGGATATCAGCAAGGCGGTGGATGAGCTGCGGGTGGCTGGTGTCAGTATGGCGACTGCGGTCAAGATGCTTGCACCGATGGTGTTAAAGTAATTTTACTTGACTAAAAGACATTAGTTTTATATTTTAACAACAACATAAGGAACTGGACATATGACAAGGACTGACATTCTCTCCATCTTGAGCGATGGCGACAAGAACACCAAGTACATCATCATCCGCAGGGCTTATCACTCGGTCAACGGAATCACAATGCATCCCGTTGTGGCGAAGAAGAAGGATATCTGCGTAGGATATCACATCCAAGCAATCACCTTGAGTGACAAGAATGGTACTTTCCGCCAAATTGAATATGACCATATTGAGAACATCGTCAAGTATGATGACTGCATCTTCGGTCGCTAACTTTCAACATCAACAAAGGAATAAAATCATGGACAAAATCACTTATGACGAATACTTCAGCCTCTATTGGCTGGCACGTAAAGAGGCTCTCAAGGATGCGAGGATTCTCAAGGAATACAAGGGCAAGCCCCAGTGGAATTTTTGGCTGGAGCTGACCAAGAAATATGCCAACCTCGCAATCAAGGCGAAGAAACTCGCAACCGCTCACATTGCAGACTAGGAGGATGCGATGAACGTGTACGAGAAACTCGCTGAAGCAAGGCTGAAGATTACAGAAAAAGGGATGAAGAAGAACGGCAAGAACTCCTTTGCGGGGTATACTTACTTTGAACTTTCCGACATCCTCCCTGCGGTCAATGCGGTAAACAATGAACTTAAACTTCTCTCGGTCTTCTCCTTTGCAGACAAGGTTGCTACCTTGTGCGTAATCAATGGCGAGAAGCCCGAAGAGATTATCACGTTTGAATTCGCCTACTCGCCCGATGGGGCAAGCCTCAAGGGATGCCACAAGGTGCAGAACGATGGAGCGGTGCAGACTTACGTGAAGCGTTACCTCTATCAAAATGCCTACGAGATTGCGGAAGGCGATGCGCTTGACTCTACGATGAACCCGAACGATGTGACAAAAAATGTCAGCAAGCCGAAGCAGAAGAAACCCTTCAGCGAGGTGATTTCCGACCTTATGAAGACGAACAAGAATGCGGTTCTCTGCGGACTCGGTGAAAACGGATTTGAAAAGGCGGAGGATGTCCCGCAGAATCTGCAGCCGAAGGTCTACTCCGAAATTATGAACAAAATCAACAACAAGTAAACAATCAACAAAGGAATCAAATATGGCAACAAAAGCAATAGCTCTCATCCCTGCCGAAGAGATGAACATCACTCTTTCCGAAGGCGCAGCCTATGCATACAAATTCGCACTTGCGAATGCGGGTATTGAGATGGATGATGAGGCACAGGTTGAATTCATCGCACAACGCAACCTCCTCTCCAGCCAGTTCCGTGAACTTTGGGAAACCAAGACGATGCTGGAAAAGGCTGCAGCATCCATCAAGGAGGTGACGAAGCACACCTACAACGTGGGCGACATTGAGGATATCCCTGCGGAGGATGGTGTGAAGATTGCGTGGAGCAAGCAATCCTACACCTACGAATGGCAGGTGGAGAACTGCGGAGCCGATGTCGCACAGGCTCTTGTGCAGAAGGGACTCTGCAAGGTGGAAGACATCTTGAATGCCGTTCCCGTCAACGTGATGGCGAAGGCTGCGGGACTCACGCAGGACAAATTCATGGAAATCTTCCCGCAATTCGTGTGTGCGAAGGCGAAGGAGCGGACTCTCTCCATCAAGTAAATCTAGGCTGGCGGGCGAGAATGAAGACAACTTTGTCATCAAATCCCCACGCTAAACACCTCTCCCGTCAGCCTTTTTTAACAAAGGAATAACAATGAAGAAAATCAACAAGACACAATGCATCTGCGAAGCCTTGAAAAATGGAATGAAGATTACTCCCCTTGTAGCTTGGAAACTTTGCAAGACTTTCACCCTCGCTGAAATCATCCGTGACCTTCGCAAGAGGTACGGGATGAAAATCGTGACAGAATATGTCACGGATAACGGATGCCGTTATGGTGTCTATCACATCGCCAAAAGGAGCAAGTAGTATGGCATACTTGAACAGGACTGAAATCATCGGGCATCTCGGTCATAGCCCGAAGACTATGGACAACGGGACAATCAAGAAGGCAACCTTCTCGGTGGCGGTGTCCGAAAAGTACAAGGACAGGAACGGGGAGACGAAGGAGAACACGAACTGGTTCACCTGTGTCTTCTTCGGCAAGATGGCTGATGTCATTGACAAACTGAACGTGGAGAAGGGGACTCTCGTCTACGTGGGCGGGAAGATGAACTTCCGCCAGTACACGAAGGATACGGGCGAGAATACTAACATCGCAGAACTGATGGGCGATGTGTTCCAAATCCTTTCTTCCCGTAGGAGCGATGGCTCCATCCAGCCAACTGCGAACGCACCGACTGCAGAGGCCGAAGAGGACGAACTCCCCTTCTAGATTAACTGCGTGGGATGCCGATGGTTTTGTTGTTGAGTATTGTGTATCCGACCATCAACGTGAATTGACACGTTACGTATAACTTAATGAGGAATCTATGAACTACCAAGAACGAAAGGACTACATCACGCAGGTGGAATCGGAGGTCATCCGAGCCTGTGCGAAGCACGATAGGGTGTGCGACTTCTTCGTTGACCCGAACAAGGGGATGAAGGAGATTGCGGACAACCTCGCAGAACTCCGTACCATCAACGATGAACGTGAGAAGAATGGCGGTGCTACGTTCAGCGGAATCATCGCTGAAGAACTGATGGAAGCCTACGAAGCATACATCGCAGGGGACTTGAACAACTGCATCAAGGAACTGGCACAGGTGGCAGCGGTGGCGGTGCGTGGTATGGATTTCGTCTTTCGGCAGACGATGGAATTCAAGACGAAGGAAAAGTACAAGGAGAGGCTATGATTTGCAAGGCGAACTTTGAGGCTTTCTGCAATTCACGATTTGCTGAATTCCGAGGCTCCCGAAAGTCTGCGGTGGCATTCGGAAAGAAGATAGGCATGACTGCACTTGATGTGGACTGCATCCGCAGACTTGCTGGAATCACAGACTCCCGCTATCGCAAGAAACTCTCATCGGAGATACGTGATGCCATCGTCCGTGAATACTCGGAAGGTGGCAAGACCTATGCCGAACTCGGCAAAAAGTATGGTGTGTCAAAGGTGTCGGTCTTCTATGCCGTTGCGAACAACGCATTGAAGAAGAAATGAACTTCAACAACAAAGGAATAAACTATGAACAGGATTTGCTTGAACTGCAAGAACTGCGGAAATGTTGAGACCCGTCAAGGATGGGGCGGTGACGAATGGTGGCATCGCTGCAAGGCTGATGCTGACGAACGCAGAACAACGATGACTTGCGACAGGTGGGAGGAAAAATGCTTGGTGTAGTCTTCTCAATCTTCGCAGCAATTCTCGCATCTTTGCCCATCGGAATCGTCTTCTACCTTGCTGACATCGGGCTGATTTCTTTTTGGTGGGTACTCGGTGTAGTCATGTTGTACGTGGTCTGCACCATCGTATTCGTCTACCTGTTGGATGGAGGCAGCGATGGAAAATGAATATCACAAGTATGATATGAATCTATATCGTGATTCGTTTCAAAACTACAAAGTGTACCAAATCCCGAAGGCACAACTCATCATTGCTGATGTACCTTATAACCTCGGCACGAACGCATATGGTTCTAATCCTTCGTGGTATATTGATGGCGACAACAAGAATGGAGAGAGCGACAAGGCTGGCAAAAAGTTTTTCAATTCCGAGAACGAATTTAGACCCGCAGAATTTATGCACTTCTGCTCTAGGATGCTCGTCAAAGAACCGAAGGAAAGCGGTGCAGCACCCTGTATGATTCTCTTCTGCTCCTTTGAACAACAATTCCAATTTATTGAACTGGCAAAAAAGGAAGGCTTTAAACATTACATAAATCTTGTATTCACGAAGAATTTTTCCGCACAGGTTTTGAAGGCGAATATGAAGATTGTTGGTAGTGCTGAATACGGGCTTCTATTATATCGTGACAAACTACCTAAATTCCGAAACAAGGGGAAAATGGTTTTCAACTGCATTGAATTTGAACGTGATACAACTACACCGAAAGTACATCCGACACAAAAGCCAGTTCAACTTCTAAAGAAACTGATTGACCTGTTTACTGACGAAAACGATGTTGTGATAGACCCCTGTTGCGGTAGCGGTACAACATTGCTTGCATCACAGGAACTCGGTAGAAAATCGTATGGCTTTGAGGTTGATAGAAAGTTCTTTACCGAATCCTGTAATAAGGTTTTGTCAACGTATGAACCAGACTTGTTCTCTAGTCATAAATACAATGACTTGTTCATCAATCCATCTTTTATTGAAACCAAATTAGGAAGCAATGCTGATTAAAGGAAAGGAAGGACATACTATGGCAAGTCACGGAGCGGATATGCAAGCGATACGCAATCGCTGGCTGAACAAACGAAAATCACAAATGGCGAAATGGCTCAACGGATTCAAGCCGAAGCCTCCGAAAACCGACAACAAAAAGGAAACAAAATGAAAATCCAATTCATCAAGAAGGGCATCTCCTTCATAAAGATTGAATCTGCAAACAAGGTCATCTTCAACGTGACGAGGGAACACGCATATATCGGCCTGTGGTCTATCGTCAAGTTCCTTATGGAAATCTCCGATGGTGACTGGATTGCAATCAAGAACAACGTGGATTCCGCAATCAAGGCATACCGAACCGAACGCAATCGGGTGAACAACAACCTCGTTGACTTGCGTAAGGTGGAGAAGGAAGCCACGAAGGAAATCAACAAGTAATGAACTGGGAATCGCTAATCGCTTCACGCAATCGTGATATAGTTACGTGCCGTATAGCCGACCCCGTCAAACGGAGGGCTTACAGGTCAAAACTTGCCTACTACAAGACCGAGAAAGGCAAGGAATCACGAAAGGAAGCCGATGCACGATTCCGTGAAAAGCATCGTGAACAACGTAATGAGTATAGTAGAAACTACTATGCACAACATCGTGAATACTACGCACAATATAGACTGAAACTCAAACAAAGAAAGGAGGTGGCTATGCCCTGCGGAACGAAAAAGCCGACAAAGAAAACCAAGCCCACGAAGAAGAAATAACTAATTTAATTGCAGGCAAATCGGGTTGATGGAGGTGCATCGCTAAAGCATCGTCTTGTGTGTCCGACTCACGCAATTGCCTCTAGTCTGCGGGTGCAGACGAACCAAGACCCATCGCAGGGATTCAGCGGTGGACTCCTTCTTTACCGAAGGGGCATTTTGACAACGAGATTCGTCTCTTATTCGCACGATTCCAAAGGTCTTTATGGCTTGTAGATAAAGAAGGCGTAGAGTACACTTATGTGTTGTTTGCTCTTATTCTCCGTTACTGGGGTATCTGCCAAACCTACACGATAAGCACAAACTCAACGGCGACCACTTGCAGTAAGGTCTATGTCCCGCACCACGGCGGTCTGCAAGAGTTGGAAGGATTCCCTAGAAGGAATTCAGCATCTTTTGAGGATTGATGGCGGTCACGTACCTCAATAAAACAACCATCACGAACTTATACATATATCGCTTCGCTGACACATTTTGTCAATGTTTCACGTGAAATCTTCTCGCAGACCTGTCATTTATTGGCAGGTTTTTTCTTTTTATGTGCGAAAAAACTAATTTAGGATTAAAGACCTAAACAAAGAGGAACATATGGAAAAAGAACCCATTGAGACTGCGGACATCATTGACTCGCTCGTTGATACCCTTGACGAACTCTCCGACAAGTATGGCTTTACTGACGAGGAGAACGCACGAATCCGTGAACACATCTTCGGGCTGGAGAACATCCGCAATGCCGAAGAACCCATCTACGATGCCGAAGCCGAGGAGATGGTGGTGGAAGAACCCGAAGGAGATGAAGATGGCGAAGAAGAATAGCAAGACCATCAGCGAGGAACTCAAGGAAGAACCCGTGACGAAGCCCGAAGCGGAGAACGCACTTGAAGAACGTGTGAAATGCCTTGAGACCATCGTGAAGAACTACGCAGAACGCATCGCCAAACTTGAGGCGAATGCACCGAAGCGACTGACTTCCGCCGACTTTGTCGGGATGTAGGCACATCAGCCTACATCGGGCTGAACAAATAAAGGATGTTTCACTATGAAATATAGTAAAGTTAAAGTAGCGTTGTTTAACGATGTATTTGGGGGAATTCTATGAGCGGTTACGCAGGGATTGACCCGAAGGAAGATGGTGCGGTACCATTCACGAAGGCAAATGCAAGAGAAATGTGCCTCCGTGGTCTTGCCGTGCGTAGGCATCTTCGTGAACAACGTAAGGTGTGGGAAACAACCGCCATTGACATCACTCCCGAAATGCAAGAATTCTACGCCATGTTCGGATTCACGGGAGAGAGAAAGCGGTTCATTGACAACAAGTACAAGCTGATATTCCCTGCGTTGAAGAAGATGTATGACAAGGGGAACATTGAGGCCATCCTCAAGTTCTTCGCATCGCAGGGACTGGAATGGGCAAGCGATTCTTCAATTGAACTCGCTGCATTCAACGCAACGATAAAGCCCGATGCATCTGCCGTTGATACTGACGATGACAGGGAGGTCATCGTTCACGTTAACGAGGTCAATACCGATGGCGAAGCGGATAGACATTGACTTCCTTCCGCACCAACTGCGATTGTTCAACTCGCCCGAACGCATAAAGGGACTCTACTGCGGACGAGGTGCGGGTAAATCTTACTTGATGATTAAATCGTCTGCCCTTGACATCATACAGGGCAAGCGAATCATCTACTTCTGCCAAACTAACAACGTGATGGAAACGCAGTTTCTTCCGTTCATCAAGGAGACTCTCGTTGAATGGGGATACGATGTCAAGGTGAACGAGAAGAAACACGTGATTAGTGTTGGTGGCAAGGGATGCCTTTTCTACTACTCATATGAGAATTACGAAAACTCCCGTGGTGCGACAAAGATACTGAAGATTTACTTTGACGAGATTGCACTTGCACCGAAGCCTTCCCTGCTATTCGCTGCGGTCGCTCCGTGTATGAGAGATAGTGGAGGTCGCACCGAACTCATATTCGCATCCACCCCGAAGAAGGGAACGGAATGGGACAAGTGGGTGAAGGGCAAGACACCGACAAAATTTGTCATTACTGGCGTAACGATGGATGACAACCCGAAGGCGACCGAGGAAGAGAAGCAACTCATCAAGGACTTGGTGAATGACCCGAACTTCTACAGGCAGGAGATACTCGGAGAAATCCTTGACGATGACCTTGAATTCTGCGTTGTGCATTCGGAGGACTTCCCGAAGATTCAGCAACCGAGGCGTGGATTCGTGAGCATCGGGTGCGATTGTGCGGGTACTGGAAGGGATGACTTCCACTTCGTGGCGGTGGACGATTCGGGCATCATTGAGGATGTCTGCACGAACTTGGCTGACACGCACCACCAGTATTCAATCGTCCGCAACCTTGTCCACAAGTATTCCGCAAGGCAGATAAACATAGATGTCACGGGCGGATTCGGCAACGGACTCTACGATATGTGCAACAGGGCATTCATAGTGGATGGCTACGAGGTGGACACGATAGGAACGAACTTCGGGCAATCGGCAGAGGACAACAAGGCATATGCGAATGCTAGGGCGGAGATGTACTTCCGTCTTGGCGATGCCATCCGCAACGGATTCTTCGTGGACTCCGAGAAGGCGAGGGAGGAGCTGAAGCATACCACCTACGATGTGACGAGCGGAGGCAAGATTCAGCTCGTCAAGAAGGACGAGATAAAGGCATTGATTGGGAGGTCTCCCGATACTGCTGATGCCTTGGCCTTGGCGGTGTACAAGAGGGGAGAGGTGGCTAAACACGCAGATGCCTCTGCGGTGGCTTCTGCTTTCTTGAGGGCATTCGGGCATTAAAAAACTAATTTGTAATTAGAGGCTATAATATGGAAATTGAAAACGAGAACGAGATAATCAAGGAATGCCAAGACTTCCTCACCGATTCGGCAACCGCATTCGGGACGGATATGGCGAGACAGACCGAACAACTAGAGATGTTCGGTGGCAACTTTTGGACTGACAACACCAAGAAGACATACCGAAGGACGAACAAACTCCGTCCTAACCTTCACTTCTCCAACTGGGAGGTACTGAAGAACGCATCGGTGTCTCCGTTCAGCCGAAGCCCATACCACATCGCACTTGAGGACACGAAGAGCGACAAGGATGTGGAAGACCCGTTCGGACTCGGACTTTCCTACGAAGATGTGCAGAACGGCATTGACAAGTATGAAGGCGACACCGACTGCAAGGTGTCCTACATTGATGCTCTCGGTAGGGCTTACGTTTGCGGTAACGGCTTCTACGTTCTCGGTGTGGAACAGGACGAACTGACGAGGCAGAACAAGATTTGTGGCGAATTCGTGGTGCGACAGGAGAGTGTCGCATTTGACCCGAATGCGAACAACGTGGACGGAAGCGATGCGGAGCAGGGAGCGATTGTCAACTACATCTCGCTGAAGAAGGCGAAGAGGCTCTATGGCAACGGCATCGTGCCGATGGACTACCCGAAGGTTCAGCCTACACTCTCGTTCGTGGACAACATCCAGTTCCCCGACATTGCGAACAAGATACAGGTGGTCACGTACTATCGCAAGCACAAGGTGGAAAGCGGTGCGACCATCGTTCAATGGTTCAAGATTTGCGGTAACGCAATCATTGACTCGGGCGAACTCCCTATACGCTACATCCCCATCGTGCGTTTCGCTGGCTTCGCTACGTATCGCAATGGCGACATCTTCTATACTGGCATCGTGGACAAGACATTCAGCCTACAACTTGGCATCAACATCGCATACTCCACACTCGTTGAACGTGCGGGTAGGTCGGTCAAGGCTAACTTCATCACGAACGTGGATGCGGTCAGCGGTCTTGATGACTACTACAAGAAGATGAACGAGGACGATAGTCTTCTCGTTATGTACAAGGGCGAAAAAGCCCCGATTCCCATCAACGAGAACTTCGTCACGGGCGACTTGAGCGATATGATTGCGAACACCCGCAACCTCTTGAGCGATGTGGTCGGTGTCCCGCTGACTGGAATCAACGGAATCAACGAGAGCAACAAGACTGCTACCGAGGTCTTGCAGCAACAGGCGAATGCCGAGAGCAATGTTGCGAACTTCTACCAAAACGCATACAAGGCGACACGCACCATCGGGCGAATCGTCATTGAACTGATTACTGGTGGAAAGGACTTGCCGTTCACACTTGAGAATGGCCCTGCGGTCATCAGCGAGAAGATGAAGAAGCAACAGGAACTCTCCGTTGTAAGCGGACTTGTCCCCGAAAACATGAAGGCACTTGTTGCGATGCACTACCTTGACACATTGAAGAGTGACGAGGCCGAATCGGTGAAGGCGGACATTGTTGCCAACCTCCCGACCGACATCAAGGTGGTGAGCGAGCAGCCTACGGATGCGGTGGCAATCCACGAACTGCGTAGGATGCAGAGCCTCTGCGAACAGATGAACTTGCAGATTGAGGAACTGACGAAGCAGAACGAGGAACTGCAGAAGCAATACGAAGCAAGCGAGATGACCCTCTTGAACCAGCGGGAAGACAGGAATCTCGGAATGCAGAGGTTCATGATAAGCGAACAGAACAAGATGAACCTTGAGACTGCGAAACTTGAATCGCAGAACGCAAAGGCTGCGGGTGAACTCGCATTGAAGAACAAGCAAGTGAACGCAGAGATGCAGCGGTCTGCACTTGAGGCGGAGAAGACTGCGATAGAGACTGCAGAAAAGGTGGAGGATTCGCTCGTATGAAATTTGGAATAAACGTATATCCCGAAGGTACGCACAATGCGGACTTCAAGGCAAGCGGGAAGGCTTACAAGAATGCTGCGTATATGCAGACAGAGAAGGAACACCAAGATGCCATTGACAAGTTCACGAAGGAACGAGAACGGCAATTTGTACGCATCGGTATGACTCCCGCACAGGTTGCCCTAGGCAAGCAAAGGGCGAGGGCGTGGGCTGAAAACTTTGACGAGCCTACGAAGATAGAGAAATACTGGAAGCGTGAACAGGAACCCCGCAGACCCATCAGCCTCTCGTCTTCGTGGGTTGGCGGTGTCCACATCGTGCCATCGCTCGGACTCGCAAGGCTTAACTTGAACGGGAGAAACTACTCGTATGCGCTCACTCCCGAATTCGTGGGCAAGATGCTGACGAGCAATAGCATCGGTCAGTATTACAACCGAAACCTCCGAAGCGATGCGGAACACTTCACCAAGAGCAAGAAGCTCGGATGGGACGATAACGGCAAGTGACATTTTTTGACATTGTAGCCTAAAACCTAAAGGCATCATCCAGCGATGGGTGGTGTCTTTTTTTGTCCATTGCGACAATATTTGTCGCATAGACTTACATCTTGGATTCCATTGCGACAATATTTGTCGCATAGGGTTGTACCTTGGTACACAATCGTGCAGTAGTTCAGCATATTTGTAATAATTACAATAGTTTACAATCTTGGACTGCAATGGACGATTGACGAAAGAAGAAACAACAAAGTAGCATAAACAACAATTTATCGCATAAGAGGCTCTAGAAGCCTCTTTTTTATTTTTAGTGGTAACTATACCATCGTGAAGAAAAAAGGGCTAGAATGTGCGTTTCTGCTAAATTGCGGATGGGTAGCGGTATCTTGGCGATTCCGAATTTGAGCATCCAAACATCGTTAAGGTTATACACATAACAATTGTTGGACAATTGTTTAACAATTGTTGGACAATAGTTCAACAATAGTGTCTATATGTCTATAGTATAGTATGGTTTATATATAACGGATAGTTATATTATTTTATCTTTCTTTATTCTTTTCTTTGGTTCTTTCTTTTCTTTTTCTTTCTGCAGATTCCGTACAATTTAATGTAAAATAAATTAACGAAAAGAAAGTAAAAAA
>ERZ809472.62-NODE-62-length-28610-cov-11.830888_pt1 | contig 28610 bp, 23 predicted proteins | sample MGYA00521274_ERZ809472 | MGnify/ENA primary metagenome ERZ809472 (study PRJEB31581, sample SAMEA3312791) | metagenome | study: EMG produced TPA metagenomics assembly of the PRJEB8939 data set (Metagenomic analyses of Rumen microbiomes reveals... | reverse complement strand
CTGGCAAATTTCAGACGAGTTATGTGTGAAACGAGGTTTTCGGAGTGGACTCATTAAATAGATATTGAAACAGATAAGGGAATCTGTCCCCTACTGGTTCAGGGGGTTCCATCCTTGGGCTTTTAACTCAAACTCCTGGTCGTCGCGGGTGACAAGGATGTGGCCAAACTTCTCCTCGGTAATGTGGCCGATAAGATGGACATCATCGATTTCTTGAACTTTTTCCAAGTCGCCGATGGGCACTGTAAAGAGCAGTTCGTAGTCCTCTCCGCCGTTGAGAGCGCAGGTGGTGACATTCATTTCCATTTCCTCGGCCATGACGGCTGTCTGGTAGTCTATAGGGATGTTCTTCTCAAAGATGCGACATCCGCAATGACTCTGCTTACAGATATGCATCAGTTCGGATGAAAGACCATCGCTAATGTCCATCATTGCCGTCGGGCGAATACCCGCCAAACGTAGTTTCTCTATGATGTCACCGCGAGCCTCGGTCTGCATCTGACGTTGCAACAAGTATTCCTTGCCACTGAAGTCAGGCTGGGAGAGATTTGAAATTTGAGATTTAAGGTTTGAGATTAGCTGCTGGTCACCGTTTTTCTGTGCCTTGGCAATCTTCTTCTGCAAGTCGTTAAGCTGTCCGTAGTAAACGCTCTTCTCTCGCTCCAGCAACTGAAGACCCATGTAAGCAGCACCAAGGTCGCCCGAAACGCAGATGAGGTCGGTGTTGCGTGCTCCGCTGCGATAGACAATGTCTTCGCGCCGTGCCTCGCCAATGCAGGTGATACTGATGGCCATACCAGTGAAACTACTTGTGGTATCGCCTCCGACAATGTCCACACCCCATTTCTCACAGGCCAACCTCAAACCCGCGTAGAACATTTCTATGTCCTCCACAGTAAAGCGTTTGCTCAGTGCCAGGGAAACAGTAAGCTGGCGCGGAGTGCCGTTCATAGCGAAGATGTCGCTGATGTTCACCATCGCAGACTTGTAGCCCAGATGCTTCAAGTCAATATAGGTAAGGTCGAAGTGAACCCCCTCCATGAGCATGTCGGTGGTGACAAGCACCTCCGTGCCAGGATAGTGGAGCACGGCACAATCGTCGCCAACACCTTTCAATGTGCTTTCGTTGCGGGGAATAATATCTTTTGTGAGACGGTCGATGAGACCGAACTCGCCCAGTTTGGCTATTTCCATCCTTCTGTTGGGTGTTCAGTATTACGTTTCTGTACAATCTTGCTATTCACCTTCTCTGACCTTACAATCATTTCGCGCATCAGCTCGGTCATGATGGGCTGGGCCCTGTTGGCGGCCTCCTGTACTTCCTCGTGACTCACCTCAACTGGAATGTCGAAGCCGCCAAGGTCGGTGACGATGCTAACTCCGAATACACGTATGCCACAGTGATGGGCTACGATGACCTCAGGAACGGTACTCATGCCAACTGTGTCGCCGCCCAGATTGCGATACATCTTATATTCGGCCGGTGTTTCGAATGTGGGGCCTTGCACGCCCATATATACTCCATACTGCAAACGTATGCCCTTTTCGCGGGCTATCTGTCCTGCCAACTTAATCAGCTCCAGGTCATAGGTCTGGTGCATATCCGGGAAACGTGGGCCTGTGGGGAAGTTCTTTCCGCGTAACGGATGTTCGGGAAAGAAATTGATGTGGTCGGTGATGACCATGAGGTCGCCAATCTTAAAACCAGGGTTCATACCACCGGCAGCGTTGGAAACAAATAACGTTTTGATACCTAACTCATACATTACACGCACAGGAAACGTCACCTCCTTCATCGTATAACCCTCATAGTAGTGGAAACGACCTTGCATCGCCATGATATCTATGCCACCAAGTTTTCCGAAGATGAGTTTCCCACTGTGCCCTTCAACTGTTGAGATGGGGAAGTTCGGAATTTCAGAGTAAGGGAACTCGCAAGTATCAGTTATTTCGGAAGCTAATTGTCCGAGGCCCGTTCCCAGAACAATGGCTGTCTCTGGGTTTGTTTTCATCCTTGGCTTTAGCCAGGATGCTGTTTCTTGAATTTTTTCGTACATAGCCTATGATATTTTCGTTAAACGTAGATTCTTGGTCAAGCATGAAACTCACATGTACGGGTAAGGAGTAAATGTTTCGACGCACGTCATCACTAAGCCCCTCCACCTCTGTGAGACGGGTGCTGTCCTTTTCAGTCGTTATAATGCAACGAGGTTGTGGCAAGGATTCAAACACGCTATTGATGCGACGCACATCCTTCTTTCTGAAACGATGATGGTCAGGAAAACTTAAAACAGAAAGGTTTGAGGCAGCAGGTGAGTTACTTGTACTGGAGGCAAAGAGTCGCTCCAAATCTTCCTTGAGCTGACGAGGCGAGGCAATACCAGAGAGCAACAACACGTGGTAACTGGAAAGCGTGGAGAAGGTAGGACAAGGAGCTTGAGCCTCTTTTCCAAACACTGGTTTGAGGGGCGAGTAGTTGAAAGTGGTGAAGAAAAGGCTCTGGTAGGGATAAAGATCCATGGCCTTGGTTATAACTCGATAATCCATGGGCTTCAGTTCCGTGGGGCACTTGGTTACAATGACCACATCAGCGCGGTTTTTGCCTTTAAGTGGCTCACGCAGTCGTCCAGCGGGCAACAGACGGTCGTAGATAATAAGACGGTGATAGTCTACAAGCAGAATGTTGATGCCAGGCTTCACGTAGCGGTGCTGAAAAGCATCGTCAAGAAGGATAACATCAATGTCGGGGGCATTGGCCAGAAGTTTTTCAATGCCTCTTATACGATCGCTGTCCACAGCAATGATTGCATTAGGGAATTTTGTCTTTAGTTGCATGGGCTCGTCGCCAATGGTCTGAGCGGTGGCCGTTTTATCGGCAAGGACGAAGCCTTTGGTCTTACGTTTGTAGCCTCGGCTCAACACAGCCACCTTGCTGTTTCCCAATAGCATGTTCAATAGATATTCCACATGGGGTGTCTTTCCTGTCCCACCCACGGTGATATTGCCTACGGAGATGATGGGCACAGAAAAACTACGGCTTTTCAACATGTCTATATCGAAGAGCATGTTTCTGAAGCGCACCCCAAAGCCATAGAACCAGCTCAATGGCAGCAACCACTTGTTTATTTTAATGAAATCCCCTTCCAAACCAAAGATCTTTCTAACAACGAATAAAGACGAATTTCACAGATTATAACAATCCACTAAATTCATCATTTATCATAATTTACATGTTAATCAAATAGGGCAGTCTCACCTGCAGACGGCAACGCTGTGCATCCTTGCGGGCCTGCATGATGGGTTCATAGAGCGTGCCAAGGGTCTCACGCAACTGAGCATCGAGGTAGGTGCCCTTATTCTCAGAGGCAGACTCCAGAAGATTGTCTATCCAGCTTTTCTTGGCGGGATATATCGAAGTATAGTACTCGTCGCTAATGTTGGCTAACTCGGCGGCCTTCTTCACAGCATCGTCCATTGAGCCCAGCTGATCAACAAGCTTGATGGGCAGGGCATCGGTGGCTATCCACACGCGACCCTGTGCTATTTCGTGCACCTCGTCGCGAGTCATGCCGCGCCCGTCGGCCACAATGTTAAGGAACGTCTCGTAGCCACGGTCTACGTAGTTCTGCAAGTGGCGAATCTCCTCGCTGTTCTCCTTGCCGAAGATGAGGTTCGTCTCGTAGTCGGTATTCTTGTTTGTAGTAATTCCATCCCACGTAACACCCAGCTTATCAGTAACCAACTCGCTGGCGTTGGGCACCAGTCCAAAGATGCCGATGGAACCAGTGACGGTGGTCGGTTCGGCGATGATATAACTTGCAGGAGCACTGATCATGTAGCCACCCGAGGCTGCATATCCACCCATGGTCACCACAACAGGCTTCTTCTCTTTGAGTTGCTTGATGGCGTGCCATATCTGCTCAGAGGCTACAGCACTGCCGCCAGGAGAGTTAACACGCAGAACAACGGCTTTCACGTCGTCGTCCTTTGCCAGCTCGTTGAGGTCATTCACCATGGTTTTACCTATGATGGAGTGCTCCGTACTGAAGGCGCTGCTCATCTCGTCGATAATTTCACCGAAGGCGTAATAAACAGCAATCTTGTCGCCCTTTTCCTTCTTATCGTCCTTTGCACCGAGCATCTCCTTGAGCGACAGTTGGTTGATGTCATCATTCTCACCGATGCCCAACTTTCCACGAATCACATTCTTAATCTCCTCGGGGTAGAAATAGCCGTCTATGAGCTTCGTTGTCTTATAGTCTTCAACGTTGGCAAATGCCATAATGCTGTCGTCAGCCAGCTGGTTCAGCTGCTCAGGTGTGATGCCGCGACTCTTGGCGATACCATCCGTCCAGTGTTTCCAGATAGCCTGCATATAGGCCAGGCGCTGTTCGCGGTCGTTCTCACTCATGTCCTTACGAGTGACTCTCTCAACCGCACTCTTATATTTGCCCACGCGGGTACACTGATAACGCACACCCACCTTTTCATAAAGTCCCGTGAGATAGTACCCCTTGCCGCCTATACCTTTGAAGTCGAGCATGCCTGTCTTGTTCAGGAAAACCGAGTCAGCTACGGAACTCACATAGTAGGCTCCCTGTAGGTACTCATCGGCGTAGGCGATAATCCACTTGCCGCTTGTCTTAAAGTCCTCTAAAGCGTCGCGCACCTGCTGTGCCGTGGCGGGAGCATCATACGATGTGGCACCACCTTCGATGTAAATACCCTTAACATTGTCGTTGTCCTTAGCTTTCTTGATTGCCTTCAAGATGTCGTCGAGGCCCATCATCGACATGTCAGCCTCTCCAAGGAGTTCCGACAGCGGGTTCTCTTCATCAGCACGCTCTTCCACAACGCCATCCATTTTCATCACTAGAACGGAGTTTTCCTTGACCTTGATAGTCGAACTGCTACTGGCCACCATCCCAGCAATAGTTATCATGAAGAAAATTCCTGCAACAATGCAAAGAATAACAATGCCACAGATAGTGGCAAGTGTGTACTTAAAAAACTGTCTCATACGTGCATAGTTAGATTTGTAATTTCTTAATTTTTGGCAAAGGTACGATATTTTTCCTTTCGACGTATAAATTTTTACAATATTTTGTGAATTTCCTCTGCAATCCTTGGCTATTTCGTTCTTTTTGCGTACATTTGCACCCGCTTTTTACATGACAACATCCTTAATTTCATGGTAGCCACTCTTCTGGTTAGTATAATAATAATTGCGCTTGCAATGGTGTGCTTGTGTGTGAAACTGATTGTCAAGCCAGGCAGTCGTTTCTCTTCTATGCACATTCATGACTCGGAAGCTATGCGGCAGAAGGGTATCCTCTGCGTGATAGACCAGGACAGGGAAGCAAGAGAAAAAGGGAAAGCATATTAAGAATTCAAGAACATAATTAAAATGAAAAAAAACTTTTTACGCGCATTGACGCTTGTGGCAATGACCACACTGATTACCTCGTGCAACAACCAAGCCCCCAAAATGGACGACCAGCCCGTAACCGCTGACGACGGTGCTGTGCTCTCAGGCATGAACATCGCCTTTATTGAAATCGACACGCTCACGTCACAGTATGAGTTTGCAAAGCAGACAACCTTGGAATTGGAGAAGAAGAGCACCAACGCCCGCAACACCATACAGACTAAGACTCAGCAGTTGGAGAAAAACGTGGCCGCTTTTCAGCAGAAGTTGCAGAGTAACGGATTCACCAGCCGTGAGCAGGCCGAAAATGCACAGGCAGCCTTACAGCGCGAACAGAACAACCTTGTAGCCCTGCAGCAGCGACTGGAGAGTGAGTTGGCCAACGAACAGCAGAAGTTCCTTGAAGCTTTCCAAGACAGTCTCGACCATTTCCTCACCGACTATAATGTCGACAAGAAGTACGACCTCATACTCAACAAGGCTGCCATCCTTCATGCCAGTCGTCGTTATGACATCACACAAGAGGTGGTCAACGGTATGAACCGCCGTTACAAGAAGGATGCCACTGCAAAGGCTGATACTACGAAGACAAAATAGCTCTTAGTTCACAGTTCATTGTTTACGTGTAGCCTATTCATAAATCGTAATTCGTAAATCCCGGTGACTCTCATCATTGTCCTAATGCTCTTGTTGAGCTACTTGCTCATTGCCACAGGTCATCTGACTGGTGTGAACAAGGCTGCTATTGCCATGTTCCTCGCTGCCATTGGTTGGGTGGTGTATATATGCTGGGGTATGGACTTTGTGACAATGCTCCATCCTGGTCAATATGTCGAGTTTCTTGCAGGAAGGGAGTCTACCACTGAGACAGTAAAGGAGTTTATCTACGACAGTGTTTTTCTGAAACATGTGGGCAAGGCAGCAGCTATCGTGATGTACCTGCTGGCCACCATGTCAATCATTGAGATACTGAATAATAACGGCTGTTTTGACTTCATCAACGAGTGGATACGTACCCGCAACCCCAACCGTTTGTTGTGGACCATCACACTGGCCACGTTTATCCTCTCAGCCAATCTCGACAACCTCACCACTACTATTGTCATGCTGGTCATCATGCGCCAGATTGTCCGAGGCCGACCCCAACGCATGCTCATCGGCTCAGCCATTGTATTGGCTGCCGTCTGCGGCGGCAGTTTCACGGTCATCGGCGACCCCACAGGCCTTCTGCTCTGGGCCGGTGGTGCTGTCACGGCCACCCAGTTCTCGGCATATCTGGTCATTCCAGCAATGGTGGCCTGGGTGGTACCAACGATGCTCATTAGTCGCCAGCTACCCTCACGCATCGACATTGAGTGGCAACTGGCTCCCTACCGCGGCGACGACACACGTCTGAACCGTTGGCAGCGCATCCTGATGCTTGTGGTGGCTATCGGGGGTCTGTGGTTCGTACCCACATTCCTTAGCATCACCCGTTTGCCGGCATTCTTAGGAGCACTGTGCGTGCTCTCCGTGCTGTGGGTTGTCAACGAAGCCTTTAACCGCAAGCTTGACAATGCCGATCAGATGTCACAGCGTCGCATTCCACGCGTTATCCAGTATCAGGCCATCCAGCAAATGCTCTTTATCATGGGCGTGATGCTTGGTATAGGCGTAGTGTCAGAGACTGGTGTGCTCACCGATGTGGCCGACTGGATAGACAAAACCATCGACTCGCTGTGGGTCGTGGGTATAGTTAGCGGTCTGCTCAGTAGCTTTGTCGACTCGTTTATGATTGCCGTGAGCGACATTTCACTCTACGAAGTTTGGAACGCCGGCGACTATGCCCGCGATGGAGCCTATTGGAAAGTCATCGCCTATTGCACTGCCATTGGCGGCTGTCTGCTCTCCATAGGTAATATTAGTGGTGTTGCACTGATGAAGATGGAGCATATTCACCTTGGATGGTATTTAAAAAACATCACGCCCAAGGTGTTAGTGGGTTTCGTCATCGGTCTGATTATCCTTTTCGTCGAGACTGTCTATTTCTAAACTCTTTTCCACCACGACAACCGTTGTGTCTTCCTGAGTATTCAGAGCGACGGTGTCGGTGTGCACGACCGTGGTGTCAGGCTTATGAAAGATACCGCTGCGCTGGCTAAGGAAACGCGTGTAATTGCGGTAAGTATAGGAGGAATAAGCCTTGAAAATGTTATTGGCGAAAAGGATATCGGTAATGGCATTATCGGTCACATAGTTCACCATGTTCTTCGTAAAGTAGCGGGAGTCGATGACATGCACCTCCTCAAAGGAATAGAAAAGGTAGCCAGGCAGTGCATTACCGAAGCTGTCTTTGAGAATGATGAGCCGCCGTCCGTTATTCGTTCCCGTCACCACCTTCGTCAGTTTTGTATCTCCTCCCATGAATGTGCAATAGGCACCGGCGCTACCGTCCTTATATTGGAAAAAGAAACGGCTCTTGAAGGGATGGCCTTCACCCGTCACTCGATAGCACTCATCAATGGAATAGTTGGTATAGGTAGTCTCGTAGGTCACATCCTTCGGCATGTAATACACAAAGTCCTCAGGAGCGTTCTTAATGGAAATGTCCTGCGAGTAGCCGTACATACTGCCTACATATCCATGGACCACATGCTGTTCGTAACCGTCGGTGAGGTCACGGAAGGGCACCTCAGCAACTTCGGCAAACTTCTTGGCTGCGTAATAGGCTCCCAGCGGTGCCCAGTGATGATCGGTGCGCAAAAATATATCCTCACCGACGTGCTCTTGAAGGGTGTAATAGACATCAACCATCTTCACGTCGGGCGAGAGATGGGCAATGACATTGTCTATCGTGGGGCGTTGGGGATTACTGCGCTTGCGGGCTTTCTCCGGACAATAGAACTCCACACTCGTTGGAATGACCATGCAATAGATGTTTACGTCAGGGAACATTTGCTTGTATTTATTGGCAGCCTCAGCATAGCCCGTGCATCCGCGACCACTACCGCCGTAGGCCATCAATGCCCGGACATTAGCTCCCTGACCGATAATGAGGATACCATTGTTAGCAATCTTCGCGTTCTGCTCTATGAGAGACGAACCCTCAGTCTCTCCCTGTGAGGAAGCAGGATCGTCATCTGAGTCAGAGTCAGAATTGTCCTCATCGGAAGAATCTACTCCCTTCCCTCCAGGGTAGGGCTGGGGATGGGACTGTTGAGACTGCTGAAATCTTATGTTATCATCGCCGGTAGCAATGTGTTCCAAGTCTTTCACCATCATGCTCAACTGCATAAATCTATCGCGGAAGGGCTCGCTGTCGCTAAACCACGACGACACCTGACCTGTAAACGTCCCGTCGACCAAACGCTCTGCCGAAAACTGAGGAAACTTGGACAGTTCGCGCTTCTCCAGTTCAGAGAATGTGGGACGCGGAAAGGTGTTAAACACGAGCGTGAAGGTCACGAACACCGAGCACACAATTATTATATATAGTTTCTGCATTTTTTCAATAAACCAACCTCATAGTTTGCCTTGGGCTAAGTATGAGTTACACCTGGGCTAACTCTCAGTTAGACTGGGCTAATTGCTATTTGAGATATTGCCGCAACTTCTGGCTGGTAGTTGGCGTGTAGGCCAAGAGCAGGTTGTTGGCAAAGAGTACGTCTGTGATTTGTCGTTCTTTTGCGAAGTGGATGATGTTTTGCGTGAAGTACCGACAGTCCACGACATGAATCTCCTCGAAGGAGCCGAAGAGGAACGACGAGAGGGCATTGCCATAGCTGTCTTTGAGCACGAGCAGGCGCCGCCCGTTCTTCGTAGAGGTGAAGATGCTTGTGGTATTGAGGTCACCACCCATAAAGGTGCTGTAGGCATTAGGACTGCCGTCATCGTAATGGCGGAAGAAGTCGCAGACCTCTCGGGGCTGTGCCTTGATGGTCTTGTGTCGACGCCGTCCCACGAAAGAGTACCTTACACGGTTGGCTTGGTAATCCACGGTTTGGGGTTTGTAATAGATAAAGTCCTCAGGCAGACGGCCAACGCTTTTGTCGCGCGAGAAACGCTCCATTGTGCCCACAAAGTTGCGCACCACACAGGTATCGTAGTCGCTGAGCGGCAGGAAAGGCACATCTGCTTCTTGGGCGAAGGCCTCAGCGGCGTAGTAGGCCCCCAGCGGAGCCCAGTGGTGATCGGTGCGCAGGTAGATATCCTCGTCGGCGTGCAAGCCGAGAACTGGAAACAGGTCGATGGACTTCACGCTGGGCTTCAACTTTTCATAAATCGCGGTGATGCCCTGTTGCTCGTTATTAGTCCAGGCGTTCAGGCTGTCAGGCAGGTAAAAAGCCACTGCCGTAGGAATGGTCATGCAATAAACACGGATACCGGGCAGACGACTTTTGTAGTCATTCACCACAGCAGAGTAGGCTTCGGCACGACCAGCAACGGGGCAGAAAGGTTCCATAGCCCGCACAAGTGAGTCTTGCTCCACAATAATGATACCACGATGGGCCTTACGAACAGTCTGCGCAGCGAGTCCAAGGATACACAGGAAAAACAAGAGTGCCAGAAGACCCAGGCGACTTATATTTTGGAAGAAGTAAATGTTGCGTTGAAAACTCATTGTTTAAAATCTTGTATAGATAAATGCATTGTTGGTAGCCCCCACCAGCAGAGCAACGCTAAGCACAAGGATGGCCAGCGAAAGCATTGCACGGGCTGTGACGACAAGGGCACTTTGTGTACTTCTGTCCATGGGTAGAAGGCGGGCCATGAGAGTGGAGAATTCGGTGCGCAGCGGCATAGAGAGCGACACGGCAACAACCCAGAGCCAGAAATAATCGGTAATGGCACTGACAGTGAGGAAGTCATGGAAAGACGTATTGCCAAGGGCCAGGAAACTGCGGAAGAACATAAGCATCTGTTCAAAGTCTTCGAAATAGAATATCCCCCACCCTACCACTACGAGCAGCAAAGCATAGACGTGGAGCAACATCTGGGGGACTCGCGATGCCCAGCGAAGGACGGTGTACTTCTCAAGCATGACGATAAGGCCAAAATAGAGTCCCCAGAGAATATAGTTCCACGACGCGCCGTGCCATAAACCTGTAAGAAACCACACCACGAGGATATTTACAGCCTGGTGCCGACGATTGCCACCCATAGGAATGTAGACATAATCGCGGAAGAAACTGCCCAACGATATGTGCCAACGACGCCAGAAGTCAGTAATGGTCTGGCAGCAGTAGGGATGACGGAAGTTCTCGTTGAAATGGAATCCCAGGCAACGGCCCAGGCCGATGGCCATGTCACTGTAGCCTGAAAAATCGAAATAAATCTGAAGCGTAAAGGCCACGATGCCCACCCAGGCACCAGTGGTTGTCAGCGACGACAGCTCGTCAACGAGGAACAGCGATGAGATTTCCGACAGTTGATTGGCCACGATGACCTTCTTACCCAAGCCGCGCAAAAACTTGTAAGCGCCCTCGGCAAAGTCATTAGCCGACACATGTCGCAGAGTTATCTCATGGGCAACGGTTCCATAACGCACAATGGGACCAGCGATGAGCTGCGGAAACATCGAGATATAAAGCAAAACACCCATGAACCGTCGTTGCACAGGAGACTCACGCCGATAGACATCAACGAGATAAGAAATGCTCTGGAAAGTGTAGAAGCTGATGCCGATGGGCAGTGCAATGGCAGGTGCCGTGAGGCTAATGCCCAGTGAGCCAAGGGTCTGTATGAAAAAGCCTAAGTACTTGAACGTACAGAGAATGAGCAGATTGGCTGTCAATCCGACGGCAAGTGCCCACCGTCGCTGTCTACCTTGCATACGGTCGATGGCGCGTCCGGCGAGGTAGTTGAGGAGCACGCTAAAGAGCATAAGCAATACGTATAGCGGCTCGCCCCATGCATAGAAGATGAGCGAGAATACCACCAGAGCCAAGTTCTTCGCCGTCTGACAGCTGGTTTGGGGGCGTTGGCTTTTGGCTGTCAGCAGTTTGCTGTCGATAAACGCCCCCAGCATATAGCATAAGGCAAAAGCCGGCAGGAAGGCAAAAAGAAAAAATAAATCAGAGAATACCACCGTGGAAATTACGATTATCAATTTACGGTTTACTTCATCAGTTGAAGAAATTCCATGAAATGCCGAAGTGAAGCACTTGTGTGTTCGTGGGGTAGTGAGGCGCGAGGAATGCTCGCTTATCGAACGAGCCTCCCAGCGCATTATACATCATCACGAAGAAGCGGCAATGCTTCAAGTGCAGGTTGGCATAGAAGTCGATGAAGGGGAAATTGCCCAACTCCACACGTGCCTCCTCATTCTGCTGGATGGCGAAGTTGTTCAGCTGCGGACAGAAATCGGGCGCATAGTATTTGCTGAACCACGTGGCGCATCCACCAAGCTCTATGAGCAGCACCTTAGCATAGGTAAACTTGAGGTAGAGGTTTGTAAAGGCATTGAGCTTGGGCAACGGGAGCACGTCCTGATTGCTCGACGACTGATAGGTGATGATGTTTTCCCAGTTGAGCACACCAAGCCTCATGCGCTGTTCGAGCTGAGCGGTGAGCACATTCAGGTTACTGCCGTATTGCAGATAACCAGCTGTCAGTCCGGTTTTCTTTTCATTTTCAAAAGTGTTGGTCATACCAAGGTAGGTATAGTTCTGCAGCTCTTCGATGGCAACACGCAACGTGGTCTTTGTTTTATCGTAAGTGAAGGCCCCTTCTATTCGTGTGCGTGTCTCCTTGCTCAGGTCATTGTCCCACCAAAGGTGCTTAGAGTGGAAGCGTCGCTCGATGAACGATGGATTCAGTCGGTAGAAGTGTGCGCGTGCATCAAGATGGGCAGTGTCTCCGAAGAGGGGGAAGTTAAGGTCGACGCTTCCTGTAAGCTTCAGCTGTCCAGCATCCTCTCCGATAAGCCATGTCTCGGCCTGTGCCCTGTAGTGGAGCAACGTGCCCTGTGTACGAACCAGCTGTCCTCCGATGCTCACGTTGTGCTCGTTCCAACGTCCCATGTATGCCACGCCCGTCGTGTCGGTATCAGGCATGTCGTATCGTCGCAGCTGGTGGCTGACAAAAACCTTCAGCCCGGCAGGTACATACTTATTAAAGCCCTCAAGCAAAGCGATGGCAAAAGTGTTGCGCATGTCGAGCAACTTCGTCTGGTCATAAATGGAGTCATTGGCATATCCCATTCCGGCATACCGGCTGAAGTAGGTATCGGCATAATAGTCCAACGGTGCAGTATAAGCTTGGTAGATATGCTTGTTACTATTGAGCTCTAAAGTATGGATAAAACTGGTGACGGGCACGAACTCTCGCTTGAAGGTTGCGTCGATGGAATCCTGCTTTGCCTTTTCAGCCAACAGAGAGTCGGCAACAGCCTTCGATTCCACAGTGATGCGCGTAGTGTCGGTGGCTGAAGTAGCAACATCTCCACTGGCAACAACGGGTGCATCACCCTTGACGACAGCATCGTCAGGACGCCCGGCAAATACTGGTTCCTGAGGCTTCTCTTCCTTGCTTCCACGACGCTTCCTGCGGCTTTTCCCGTCCTTGTTTTCGTTTCCATTTTCGTCATCATTAAGACGTTCATTGGCTTTCTTTGAGGCTTCGGCAAACTTGCGTGCAGCGAGTTCTTCTTCGGTCATCTTCACCTTTCGGTAGAATCCCACTGCATAGCGATGAGAAAGAAAGAAATGCTGCTGGTCGTTTCGGTTCCAGTTATAGTTCAGAATGACAGGGATTTCGTTGGTAGCATAGTCTTGACTCGACATTTCCGGGTGAAGGATATAGTCATCGTTAGTAATACCTCCGTTTTCAGATGCTTTCTGGTGATAGTTGGAGTAGAGCGCGTGCAACTGGTACTGGTCTCCGAGGTAGGAAGCGTAAAGCGTGGCGTTGAAGTGGCTGAGGTTCTGATTCTGGAAATATCCTCGAGCATAGAGATATTTGAGGTCAAACCCAAATCCGAATCGTTTGTTGAGGTTGGCAGCAAAACGTGCATCGAAGAGGTCTTCACCGTTTGTCTTATCGCCGCAGGTTCCATAGCTAAGATTGGTGATGGGCGAGAGTGTGTTGGTGAAGTGCCACTGGTCAGGAGTCTGCAATGCCTGGTCATAGGCATCTGTCAAGAGGAACTCCCGCTCAACAGGACGGTCGATGAAGATACGGTTCTGCCGTGCTGTAAAGTTCGATCCTATGGTATTGAACTGCATGTACCGCCCAGTGGCAAAGGTTGACTGCGGGTAGAGATGCGGAAGGGTATCCACCTCCGCTTTGCGTATGTCTCCAAACTTGCGGTCTACCGTCCAGACATATATACCTTTGGGCACCTCCTTGTCGGTACTGGTGGTATCGCGGTTATGAGGATTGAAGTTCCCATTGCTCTCATTTCGCTGTGTGAAATTGCCTTCAGCATCCACCTGATTATATGTTTGGGCATGGGAGGAAAGGAGTGATAAAAAAGAAAACAGTAATATAAAAGCACTCCTCGCTAATACGGTAGCAAGGTGTATGCCTTTCATTTTTTTATCTATCAATATCATATCTTGAGGATTCTCAGTGCCAGCTCCACGAATTTGAACACGCAGGAGCCAAGGATAATCCACTTTGCTATCTCTTTCTCTTCGGTGTAGAAATAGACCACGAGACCAATGATGGCTCCCACAAGGAAGATGATGTTGAGCCAGAAGCGTAGCACACGAGTCTTACTGGAGTCACGGAATGGCTCCAGGTTATGGCGCTTCGGATGAGGAATATTATCCGGTTCCACGTCTGGCAGTGGTGACCCATAAACTTCCTCCGTGTCATCTATCCTTTTGCTCATTTCTCCAGAAGCTTAGTGAAACGGTTGAACAAGTAGTCCTTGCGGTCGATGGTCTTGCGACGGAACTTACCACTGACACGTGCCAGCTTTGTTTGCTTCTTGTTCAGGCCATAACGGTCGTTGATCCATTCCTCTGCACGGTAAGCCATAGCCGTCCGCTCCTCGTCATAGAGGTAGTGTATGCGAGTAAGCTGGATATTGGCCTCGCCGTCACGGCAGTCGGCAATAAGGGTATAGAAGAAGCGGGTGCGGTCAAGGACCAGCGGTTTGTTCTTGAATACAAGCCACTCCTGATAAGAGCCTACTATCTGCATCTTCGTAGAGTCAGCCAGAGTGATATGGCTTTGCTCAAACTGGTTAGATTCCTTGGTGAGACGTTCCATGTCGGCCTTGAGAATGCTGAATATCTGGCTGGCGGTCTTTCCTGGAGCCTTGATGGTCGTGGTGAAGTTGACACGCCCGTCTACCTCAGGAACTGCGCCTGCAAGATATTGGGTGGTATTGGCAGTCTCTGGAGACTGTTCCCACGTGTTGTCCTGAGCAATCGATGCCAACGGCATCATCATCGAGATAATGATAAGCAGTTTTTTCATAATATATTTATGTCCTTAAATTGTTATCTGTGAACTATAAATTGTGAACTGTATCGAACAGGCCGCAAAGGTACGAAGAAAATTTCTTTTGTGCAATTATCTTCACACTTTTTACATTTAGAGATAAGCGTCGGTTATCTCCAGTTTATATATATTAATTGTGTCCAGTAAGCGGAGCAGACTTTCGATAGCCCATACCCGTCACATGGCAGATAAGGCGCTCCTCCTGGTTCGTCACACGTACCTCGACTGAGGGGATCTTCGGATGGTTCGCCACAGAAACGGCTTCTGCACGAAGAACGTCACCCTCCTTAGCACTCGACATGAACATAATGCTGTTGCTGATACCAAAGGTCAGCTGTCCGTTGTAGTTCATCAGTGCGGCGATAGCTAAGTCTGCCAACGTAAATAAAGCACCACCTTGGCACACGTTGCCACCATTCAAATGTTCCGCCGTCACCGTCATTTCAGCTACGGCGTGATTCGCGTCGACCTCCGTAATACGGCATCCGGCATGCGACGCGAAACGGTCTGTACGATTCAATAATTCTTGTATGTCCATTTAGTTGTTTGGTCGTTTGGAGATAATCGTGAAATAGTTTGCTAAAAAAACACATAGCAGAGTGTTTGCACGAGCGGCATGAGTAGCATGTAGGCAAAAAGCAGAGGTGCGGCACAACGCAGACCTGCAAGCATGGCCTCTATGATGTCGTGAAGCGAGGTGAACGTGCGAGCCACAAAGCCGTAGACCACACCAAGCAGAAAGCCGCCAAAGCACGTCAGGGGAACGAGGGCACGGCTGAAAGGAGAGTGCCAAAGGGTGCCGGTAGGAGAGAGAAGCACTGCATGGGGCAGTACGGCGAGTAAGACAATCACGACCGCATACGCCAGTGTAAACAGGACTGCAACACGAAGTGACGTATTCCGACGATAGCAAGAAGTATATGGTGGACTGACATGAGCGTCTGATAACGAAGAGCTGAAGAGACCGCTTCTACGCAGACAGCCCCATGAAATAGCAGCCATGAGCAGCCATGACAGTAAAGGCGAAAGCAGACCGTCGGCAAGATGACCAAACAGCCAACGCAGACCCTCACCTGTGAGCAATGAGCGCACTTCGCCGACCATCATCGCCGATAACAGCCACGACAGCAACACAAGCAACAACCATGATACGACCACGGCCGTGGTGATAATGGTGAGGAGTCTATTCGTCATCTGGATGCAGGTTGTCGATATCGAGTATGTGCAGTTCTAATGCACGCACAACAAGACGGGTGGCATTGACGCCTCGCGTGTCCTTGAAGAGACGCTGTACAAGGTCGTTCTGACGCTTCTCTAAGCTCTTCACGCCAAATGGCATGCCGCGTAGTTGGGCTATCTGGTCTTTCGTGTAGCCCAAGGCAAGATGGCGAAGGAATCGCTCGTCGTACTCGTCAATTTCGTAGTCCACGAGCGCCTCTTGCTTGTACAGTTGTGACCCTACGCTTCGCTTAAAGCGTTCCACAATCTTTCGTAGGATAGGCTCGTTGAAAACCAGCTGCTTACCGTCCATCACCGAGACTACGTCATGGCGCGTAAGCAACTCTCCCGTCTTGAGGATAATACCATCGGCAGCAGCGTCAAGAACGTCCACCCAAAGTTTCTCGTTGAGTATCTCGCCAGTGAAGATAAGAACCTTCACCTGAGGGTACATTTCCTTGGTCTGTCTGCACAGTTCCACCCCAACAGTGGTACTGCCTCCGAGTCCCAGGTCAAGCAGCACGAGGTCGGGCTGTTGCTGCTTCATCAGTCGCCAATAAGCAGGTTCTGCATCGGCAGTCCCGATGACCTCAGCTTCGGGTATGTCGGTACTGATGATTCCTAAAGTGCCTTTCAGCTCCAAAGGCACGTCCTCCACAATAATTACTTTAAACTTATCCATAACGATATGTATTGAAGTTTGAGATTAGAGACTTGAGATTTTATGATTTAGTGTGTTTTGGCAGCGTAATGACAATGGTCACTCCTTGCTCGTTTTTCTCTGCACGTATGGCACAGGCACGGCGATTGGTGGCCTCGCCATGGTCACGTACTATCTGACGGCAAAGCAACCAGGGGATGTTCTGTTCCGAAGAAGGCGTAAAGAGGTCGGTGCGCTGCAAGGTGGGCATCGACACACGACACTCAACGTAACGCTCGCCGTGGGCAACAAAGGTCGTCTCAGGCTTTTGCTGTCCGTTCTCTTTTCGCAGGATCTCGAAAAGATAGCGTATGAGGTTCTCGTCTCCCAGTATTCCATTTTCCAGCGGCTTTAAGTGAAGCCGCATTATTTCGGCCTGACGCATAGCCTGTTGACTCAGAACACCATAAAGTTCACGGTAGTAAGAAACAACCTCTTTTATCAATTCAGAGTTCGCAGTACACAGTCCCGAGTCAGCGGCAGACCCGGATTCCGTCCCTACAAGCTGCTGAATCCGGCTGGGATAGTACATCGTCTCATGCTTCAGTGTTGAGAGGGTATTATCGAGAACGGCATTGCTCACGTGGAGTGCATTGTTCTCCATAGTCAGACGTTGGAGCTCGTCACCCATCATATCAAGACGGTCTTGCTGCTCCTGCTGTCGGCTGGCCGAGAGTCTCATTGACTGCATAAGCTGCCAGGCCACGGCAACAAGACTGACGATAAATAGCAACACGAGCATGATGATAGCCACCTGACGGTTGGTGTGGGTCTGCTGCATCTTACGGCAATAATCGTCGAGTGTCGTATCGGCCGACAATTCCTTAAACAGCTGAGTGTAAATGCGGTTGTTATATTGATAGAGGGACCAGCGATGAAGCGCCAAGGCTGCTACGGCACTCTCATTGCGCATGTCGAGAATGGTGTTATAATTGGAGTCAATACTGTCATGCAGCCAGTGTATCTCCGCAGGTATGGTAGACAGACTGCCCATGGTCTGCAACGTGTCTTTCCCCAAGGGATGCTGCTGGAGATAATGCTCGTTGAGGCAGTGGCGGCATGAGTCGGCAAAGAGCAGACTGCGCTCATAGTCGCCGTTGATGTTGGAGAAAAACGTGGAATCGGCATAGATGGCCGCCTTGGCCAGACTACTATAAGTATCTGGCACTGTGGCAGAATGAGCATCCATAAGACATATAAAGCACAGAAGCCCCAAAAGTCCCCGTTTAAAGGAATCAGACTTCACCTCCCGTTGAAGGGAACGATCCCGTTTAACAGGATTTACAATCCCTTTAGGCAGTCGGAAGAAGAAACGGCTGCCTTCCCCCACCCTACTTTCTGCCGACAACTGGCAGACGCTGAACACGCTACTCGTCTTCCGATATTTCTCGATGATACCCTTGCAGTTCAGCAATCCGAAACCATGACCTTTCTCAGAGGTGACGGCAGACGACGTCTGCAAATCCTCTGGAACGTGTGGAGTAAACAGGCGCGAAAGCTGCACATCGTCCATGCCGCAGCCCGTATCAGCAACCGACAGCTCAACATAATCGTCGGTCTCAACGGCAGAGATGCTCACAGTGCCACCATCGTTGGTAAACTTACGGGCATTGTCGGCCAGCGTGTTAAGCATAAATAATGTGAGCACACGATCGGCCTTCACCGAAGCGGTGGTTGGCTCTACGCTCAGCGTGACGCCTTTCATGGCGAAGGTACGCTCAGAACGTCTCACCATATCAAACAGCTCCTGCAAGGCGAAGGTCTCGATACGAAGGCTCAGCTCGCCCTGTCGCAGCTGTATCCAGTGGGTGAGCAGTTCGTTCTGACGGTCTATCTCAGCCGTCAGCTCGCTCACATAGTTCATGTAGCCATTTGAACCTTCTTCCTGCTTACTTCCTGGCTGTGCATGGTTAATCGTATGCAGTATCCTATCGATAAGTGGAATGATGCCCATAATGAGCGACACCTTGGCCCGTTGCTCCAGATGCCGTCGCTCGCCACGTTCCACGTTCAGGCGCATCATCGCTGTCTGTTCACGCAGCTCCTCCTCACGCTCCTGCAACTGTTCATCAGGACGATGAGCATGATGACGACGACGATGATGATAAAGCGCAATGATGGCCATAAGCACCACTACGGCAAACACCACGGCCCACAGCAGACGCTCTGTCGCCCTCAGGGCCTGCTCCAGCTGTCCGGCACGGGCTTCCTGCTGACGGTCCTGTCGAGTCTCTTCCTGCAAATCCAAGTAGATGTTGCGATTGAAATTGCTCTCAGCCTTGTCGTCTATCGCAGCGTATGCCACACTGAGCTGCTCACGTATGCTGGCCACGAGGTCGGGAGCCTGGTTGATGGCACTGTCGCTGAGGGCCATGTCCAGACAGAAAAGCGCACGCTCATAATCATCACGAGCCAGATAGCACGAGGCCAACGTACGGTAAGCTCCCGCAATCTGATACGTGTCGCCATAGGCACTAAAGATGTCAAGGGCTTCCTCCGCCAACCACAACGGTAGCAAGTCGTCCTCGATACCGTCAGGGTTCAGGTATTTCATCGCAGGAAGATTGTCGCTAATCAGCTGTTCACGGTTGTCCGCGTCAATCAAATGTTCAGCCAGGGCCTCCAAAGCATTGGCTGTAAAAAACGAACTTCCCGTTCTTCGTGAAAGCAGGAAACAGCGCATCAGGTGGTCAAACTCACTCTGGTTAATCTCCACCTGTGTGCCTGTGTTGATGATTCCACCAGCGCCAACATTGTAAAGATAGTTCATCAGTTGTGCCGTGTCCCGCGTTACCAATGAGCTCACCTCCAACATTGTCTCAGCCGACTGCCGTTCCAGACCCACATAATAATAATAGGTAGAGGTGACGATGGCCATCTCTGTCTCTGCATAGCACAGTCGTCCCTTCTGTCGCTCGCTCAAGGAACCTCGGTCCTCGTCGAGACGTTGCAGACAATGTAACGCCTTTTCACGGAAATCATAGAATTCGCGGTTGCTCGAACGCCGCTGGCAGAGACGCATCTTCTGAACGTATGCCACCAGCAACTCCAGTTGGTTGTCGGTAATCAGCAAGATTGAGTCCAATTGACGGTCAGCCAATTCATAGTCCATGCGCACCAGACTGACAAAGGCCAGATGGTTAAGGGCCTCGGCACGCCCGTCTCGTTTAAGGAAATTTGCAAGTCCTGAACCAGCCGATGCCGCCATCGCCCGTCGGGCATACGCCTCTGTCGAGTCTATATCACGGTAGTGCCAAGCGTAGGCCGCATCATTCAGCCCATCGACCAACGTGTTGGAAAATAGCCCGTCCCAGCCTGTATCCGATTGAGGATCCCTGACTGAGCACGACGCTAAAATAAAGCACGCAACGGAGCAAAAAATAACTACCAAACGCATAATTCAGCGCAAAATTAATCATTCCAAACCGAATGACCTCACCCTTTTAACTCCTTTTAACTACATTCACTACTTTAACTCAACAAAAAACACTACCTTTGCACAAAAATCTTAAAACTATTACTTTTAGAGAGTATGAAACAGACTATCCTCGTCACTGGCGGCACCGGTTTTATTGGCAGCCACACCACCGTAGAACTGCAGGAGGCAGGCTACGAAGTTGTTATTATCGATAATCTTTCCAACTCGAATGTCAACGTCATTGACGGCATAGAGAAGATCACTGGCATAAGGCCTGCTTTCGAGAAAGTCGACTGTTGTGATATGGAGGCCCTGGAAGCTGTATTCAAGAAATACCCGAAGATTGAAGGCATCATCCACTTCGCCGCATCGAAAGCCGTCGGCGAAAGCGTGGAAAAGCCCCTGCTCTACTACCGCAACAACCTTACCTCGCTCATCAATCTGCTTGAGCTCATGCCGAAATACGACGTCAAAGGCATCATCTTCTCTTCTTCCTGCACCGTCTACGGACAGCCCACTGAAGAGAACTTGCCCGTAACAGAGAATGCTCCGATCCAGAAGGCTATGAGCCCTTACGGCAACACCAAGCAGATTAACGAGGAAATTATTCAGGACTACATCCATAGTGGAGCCCCTATCAAATCAATCATTCTTCGCTACTTCAACCCCATTGGAGCACACCCCTCCGCATTCATCGGCGAACTTCCCAACGGCGTGCCCATGAACCTCATCCCCTTTGTCACCCAGACTGCCATAGGCATCCGCAAGCAGCTGAAGATTTTCGGAAACGATTACAACACTCCTGACCATACCTGCATCCGTGACTATATCTACGTTGTAGACCTTGCCAAGGCACACGTCAAGGCAATGGAGCGCGTACTTGACCAGCCCGATACCGATGCCGTCGAGGTATTCAACATCGGCACAGGCCGAGGTCTCTCAACCCTTGAAGTCGTCGAAGGCTTTGAAAAGGCTACTGGCGTGAAAGTCAACTGGGAGTATGCTCCACGACGCGAGGGTGACATTGAGCAGGTATGGGGCAATGTGGACAAGGCCAACCGCGTACTCGGATGGAAAGCCGACACACCCACCGACGAAGTCCTCAAGAGCGCATGGCGCTGGCAGGAAAAGCTACGTGCCGACGGCGTACAGTAACCACCCTCTTCGTTTCCGTAGCGAAGCGTCTCGTTTTCGTTAACGTCGCTAAGGAATCGAATTGATATATACAGTCAAAAGTTGACTGAATTTGTGTTTGTGTTGCGATGAGTCCCTGATGCGAATCAGGGACTCGTTTTATTACCATCCTGGGGGCAACACAACATTGTCCACTTCGTGAGCCTTTTCAAACAAGGGAGCAATCTCGTTATCGCGGAATCCTGCGATGCCGCAACCGATGCGCGTCACGAGGAATGTCAGTTCCTGATGTTCCTTGGCAAAGGCGATGAACTCATCCACATACGGACGGATGGTCTCTACCCCACCCTGCATCGTGGGAATGCCATAGCTCTGTCCTTGCAGGCCAACGCCCTGACCCATGATAGCCCCAAACTTGCGGTAGGCGATATACGCCGCACCACCGCCGTGCATACCTCTCAGGTTGCTGCCAAACACGAAAATCTCGTTCGGCTGTAGCTCCGTGATAAACTCTGGTGTTGTACGTTTCTGTTCCATAATAATATCCTCGCAAAATGAAAAATCCACATTCTCACGCACCATCGCCATCGTGCCCTCTTCCATCACGGCCTCGCGACGTAGTATTGCACGTGCATCCATCACCTGCGGCATGTCGAAGTCCATATCGAAGAACTTCCTGAAATAGGGCACGATATATTCATCCTTCAACTTCTTGAATCTCTGTGAGATGGCCGAAGGAGTGATTCCCAGCTGTTTGGCAATTTCCTTGCCTTTGAAGCCGCGAAGCAGCATCATGTCGATGATGATCCTGTCTTGTCTGCTCAAAGGGGCATGGTCGCACACATCCTCTACCATTTTGTTGAACTGCAACCGCAGGTCGTTGGTCACGTCGAACGACATCAGATAGTCCTCGAACGTAATACTGCCGTACTCCTTCCGATACCATTTGAGTGCATCGAGCACCACATAGCGGAACCCGCTGATAAGCCAAGTGCGCAGACTCACATTCGGCGAATGATCCTCCAACGGTTTCCAGTCGTGCTCCATCAGGTAGAGCGCATACTGGTGAGCCAGCGACATGAAGTCAAGATTCTGCTTCCCACTCAGCTGATAACGCTTGTCGAAAATGTTATAGCCCACACTACAATATCCGTAGAAATACTCACGGATAATGTCGGCATCACCCTTGCGGAAGCCATTCATGATTTCTTCGTCTGACAGTCGCTGATAGAACATACGCGATATTTTTCTGCAAAATTACAAAAAAATCTTCATTCCCGCTTAATTTTTCTGCAATTTCTTCTTCAAAGAGATAAAGACATGTCTATCACAAAGTATTCACCATTTTAAAAAAGTTACGATTATGAAAAACAATGAAGTTAAGGCAAAGCGCGTGTTCAACCTGATTATTGTCGACGAGAGCGGTTCGATGTCCATCATCCGCAAGCAGGCCTTCGCCGGCATGAACGAAACCCTCCAGACCGTGCGCAAGATGCAAGAGAAATTTCCAGACCAGGAGCAGCGCGTCACCCTCGTGACCTTCGACACAGGTCACACCACCTGTCACTACGACAACACGCCTGCCTCGCACACCAAAGATCTCGAGTGGAACGCCTATTGTCCTGGTGGAGGCACACCCCTCTACGATGCGATGGGTATGGCCATCTCGAAGGTCCAGGCACAGACAACCGACGATGACAACGTGCTGGTGACCGTCATCACCGACGGCGAAGAGAACAGCTCACAGGAATGGACGCTGAAAATGATACGCACGATGATTGAGAAGCTGAAGAAGCAGAACTGGACGTTCACGCTCATCGGAACCGATAACCTCGACGTGGAGACTATGGCCCACTCTTTTGCCATCGACGAGCATCTGAAGTTCCAACAGACCGAGGCAGGAACACGCGCCATGTTTGCACGCGAACGCCGTAGTCGCGAACGCTACAACTGCTGCGTGGCCGAGGAAGCACCCATGCCGACTGGCTCGTTCTTTAATGAAGATTAAACGGAGCATCCGCCTATCCCAAATCGGTCATTAGGGCAGTCAAATAGAAAAGCCGTACTTTTCCCATAGAAAGAACGGCTTTTTCTGGTAGAAAGAACGGCTTTTTCTCGTAGAAAGAACGGCTTTTTCTCGTAGGCTGCCCAGTCCTAAGTCAAGACAGAAATAATATCCTCTGGAAATTTGGCAGTCTCCATAACAATGCTTACCTTTGTGGTCGAAATCAAATGATAGCATGATTATGAAGAAAAAAGTTTTGTTGATTAACGGCAGTCCAAGGGAGAACGGCAACACGTTCCTTGCCTTGAGCGAGGTGGCAAACACATTGAACGCCAAAGAAATAGATACTGAGATTATATTTATCGGCAAGCAGGCCGTCCAAGGCTGCATAGCCTGTAGCATGTGTGGAAGGGAAGGACGTTGTACTTTCCACGATGACCTCTATTTCAAGGTGATGCGGACGATAAAGGATGGCATTGACGGCCTTGTCATTGGCTCACCTGTATATTATGGTGGCCCTAACGGATCCTTGTGTGCCCTGCTCGACCGTGTGTTCTATTCCCTGGGCCATTACTTGCAATTCAAGCCTGGTGCAAGCGTAGTGGTATGCCGAAGAGGAGGGGCTACTGCCGCCTTTGACCGCCTGAACAAGTATTTCACGATGATGAACATGCCGCTGGTCAGTTCACAATACTGGAATATTGCATACGGCCAAACGCCAGGACAGGCCGCCCAGGACGAAGAGGGCATGCAGACCATGCGGACGCTTGGCCAAAACATGGCCTGGATGATTCACAAGCTGAATGTGAGTGAAGACGGTCACCCAGAATTGGAACGTACTGTACGCACCAGTTTTGTCAGATAAACAATCATGACAGGTATTGGAAACAGGAAGGCCGCCCTGGATATTATCCGGAGCGGCCTTCACCTTTGCTAGTTGTGTCTGTGTTGTATGATAGCTATACGATGACGTTTACACAATACCCTGTGCCATCATAGCCTTGGCAACCTTCATGAAACCGGCAACGTTGGCACCCTTGACATAGTTGATATATCCATCAGGCTGTGTGCCGTACTTCACGCAGTTCTCGTGAATGTCGTTCATGATACGCTTCAGGTAGTCGTCAACTTCCTTGGCTGTCCAGGAGAGACGCTCTGAGTTCTGGCTCATCTCCAGTCCGCTGACGCTCACGCCACCAGCATTGCTGGCCTTTCCAGGAGAATAGAGAATCTTGGCATCCTGGAAGATCTTGATGGCCTCAGGCAGGGTTGGCATGTTGGCACCCTCTGCCACAGCGATGATACCGTTGTTGACCAGAGCCTGAGCCTCTTCACCGTTAATCTCGTTCTGAGTAGCGCAAGGCAGGGCGATGTCGGCCTTCTCATACCAGGGGCGCTTGCCCTCGTAGTACTTAGCTGTAGGATATTCCTCGACATATTCCTTGATACGTCCGCGCTCAACGTTCTTGAGCTCCATGATGTAGTCGAGCTTTGCACGATCGATACCATCGGGATCGTAGATATAACCGTCAGAGTCAGACATAGTCATAGGTATGGCACCCAGCTGGAGACACTTCTCGGCTGCGTACTGAGCCACGTTTCCTGCTCCAGAGATGAGTACCTTCTTGCCCTTAAGTTCGATGCCGCGTGTAGCAAGCATAGAGGTGAGGAAGTAGACGGTGCCGTAACCCGTTGCCTCAGGACGGATGAGAGAACCGCCGAAGGGGATACCCTTACCTGTGAGCACGCCCTGGAACTGGTGGGTGAGCTTCTTGTACTGTCCGAAAAGATAGCCTACTTCACGTCCGCCAACGCCGATGTCACCTGCAGGAACATCCTCATCAGGACCAATAACACGATAGAGTTCATTCATGAATGCCTGGCAGAAGCGCATTACCTCAGCATCGCTCTTACCACGCGGAGAGAAGTCTGAACCACCCTTAGCACCACCCATAGGCAGCGTGGTCAATGAGTTCTTGAAGGTCTGCTCAAAAGCGAGGAACTTCAGGATGCCCAGGTTCACGCTCTTGTGGTAGCGCAGTCCGCCTTTATACGGGCCAATAGCGTTGTTGTGCTGGATACGGTAACCCATGTTGGTCTGAACCTTTCCCTGGTCATCAACCCATGTCACACGGAACTCCAACACCCTGTCGGGGATGCAAAGACGCTCGATAAGGTTGGCCTTTTCGAACTCGGGATGCTTGTTGTACTCCTCCTCAATGGTGGGAAGAACCTGACTCACGGCCTGGATGTACTCCGGCTCGTTGGGAAAGCGCTGCTTGAGCTGCTCTACTACTTGTGCTGCATTCATAATTTTTAGCCTTTAAGTGTTTATAATAAAAAATGTTTGCTATTTCATTTTTTCGCTTGCAAAGGTAAAGCAAAAAATTGAAATAACAAACATTTTATCAATAAAAAAGCACAAAAAGTGTCTTTTTGATATGAAAAACTTGTTTTATGTCAATTATTGACACATTAAAGCCTGTCTGAGATCGTCAATGATGTCATCTACATCCTCAATGCCTACAGAGAGACGAATGAGGTCAGGAGCTACGCCAGCCTCAAGAAGCTGCTCGTCAGAAAGCTGCCTGTGAGTGTGGCTTGCAGGGTGGAGCACACATGTACGTGCGTCGGCCACATGGGTGACAATGGCAATGAGCTTCAGGGAGTCCATGAATCGTATTGCCGTCTGACGGTCGCCCTTCAATCCGAAAGCAATCACTCCGCAGGAGCCGTTGGGAAGATACTTCTTTGCCAGCTCATGGCAGGGGTCTGAGGGCAGCCCGCTAAAATGAACCCAAGCCACGCGCTCGCCCTTGCTCAGGAACTCTGCAACCTTCTGCGCATTCTCACAATGACGCTGCATACGCAAGTGAAGTGTCTCTAAGCCGAGGTTAAGCAAGAAGCTGTTCTGTGGTGCAGGTATGCAACCCAAATCACGCATGAGCTGAGCAACAAGTTTCGTCAGATAAGCCATCTGCCCGAACTTCTTTGAGTAGGTCAGTCCATGATAAGACTCATCTGGGGTACACAGTCCTGGGAACTTCGCTTGAGGTGAGGGTTGAGAGGTTTGGGATGAGCGGTCACCTTTGTGGGTACAGGTCTCCCAGTCGAAGTTTCCGCTATCCACGACACATCCTCCAACCTGTGTTGCATGCCCGTCCATATATTTAGTTGTACTATGGGTGACGATGTCAGCTCCCCATTCAAAGGGTCGGCAATTGATGGGCGTTGGGAAAGTGTTGTCTACGATAAGGGGCACTCCGTGGCGGTGGGCTATACGTGCAAACTTCTCAATGTCAAGCACGCGGCAGCCTGGATTGGAGATGGTTTCGCCAAAAAGGGCCTTCGTGTTCGGACGGAAGGCAGCAGAAATCTCCTCTTCCGAGGCATCCTGCGACACGAAAGTACACTCAATACCCAGTTTCTTCAGAGTCACTCCAAAGAGGTTGTAGGTGCCTCCATAGATTTCATTTGATGTAACAAAATGGTCGCCAGCCTCACAAATATTAAATAAGGCATAGAAATTAGCGGCCTGACCGCTACTGGTGAGCACAGCTCCCACACCACCCTCCAAGGCAGCAATCTTAGCGGCCACGGCATCGTTGGTGGGATTTTGCAGACGGGTATAGAAATAGCCCTCCTTCTTCAGATCGAAGAGGTCAGCCATTTCCTCCGTGTTGTCATACTTAAATGTAGTACTCTGATAAATGGGGAGCACACGCGGCTCCCCATTTTTTGGTTGCCACCCAGCCTGCACGCAGAGGGTAGCGGGAGATAATTTTTTCATTATTAATTATAGAAGGTTATTACGCTCAATGTCCTTGAAGTAGCGATAAGTACCTACTTTCAGCTCCTCGCAAGCGGAATCGTCGGCCACAATGATACCATGCTGGTGCATTTGGAGAGCCGAAATGGTCCACATGTGGTTGACGCTTCCCTCGACAGCAGCCTTCAATGCACGGCACTTGGCGTGGCCATTGACAAGAATCATCACCTCCTTGGCAGCCATAACGGTGCCCACACCAACGGTCAGAGCCGTCTTGGGAACCTTGTTGATGTCGCCCTCGAAGAAGCGGCTGTTGGCAATAATGGTATCAGTGGTGAGTGTTTTCTGACGAGTGCGGCTGGTGAGACTCGAACCTGGCTCGTTGAAGGCGATATGGCCGTCAGGACCAATGCCACCCAGGAAGAGGTCGATACCACCAGCCTCAGCAATCATCTGCTCATAATGTTCACACTCAGCAGCGAGGTCAGAAGCATTACCATTGAGAATATGTATATTCTCGCGGGGGCAGTCGATGTGGTTGAAGAGGTTTGTAAACATGAAGGAATGGTAGCTCTCAGGATGCTCCTCAGGCAGTCCGACGTACTCGTCCATGTTGAAGGTCAGGACATGCTTGAAGCTTACCTTACCCTCCTGATATGCCTTTACCAGTCCACGGTACATGCCGATGGGGCTTGAGCCAGTGGGCAATCCGAGCACGAAGGGTTTCTCTGCCGTCGGCTTGGCGGCGTTAATCTTTGCTACCACGTAGTTGGCAGCCCATTGCGACATCAGGTCGTAGTTCGGTTCAATGATAACTCTCATAATTGTTTAATTCTTTTGGTTTGTGTTAGTGAAAAATTAATTAACGATTTATGTTTCCTTTTTAACGATAAAAGACTATCTCTTATTGTGTTTATATTCCGTTTTTATTATTCATTTGCCATAGTGGTAATGACTGCCGATATATCGGCCACGTCGACGAAACCGTCTTTGTTCACGTCAGCGTCACGATATTTCTTACTGATCACCTCTATATTCTCGCCTATCAAGCCTTCGTCAGTCAAGGTGAGCGTGCCTGTAACCGTATCGGAATCAGCATATCCCTCTGCTACTGCATAGACGGTAATGGTATAACGGGTGGCAAGCGCCAAGTCATCTCCCTCTCCTTCCATAGATTCAGGAGCCGTAACTTTCGACACAAACTTCACCCCTTCGGTATCGCATTGGAAGTGTATGCGTCCGTTCTCGTATGAAATAGTAGGCGTTGCACACTTGGCTATGTCGGCCATGAAGTCGAAAGTGATGGTGCCATCAGCATTCTGGACGATATTGGTGATGCTCTTCGACAGCATCAGACTTCCCTCAGAATTGGGTTCGTTCATCTTTGCTGGCGGCACAGAGTTGTCGGTCAGGGAATTGTTGACAAATGTTGTGGAGTCAGTAAACCAGGGATAAGGCGAAGTGCTGAGCAAATTACTATTCATGCGTCCGCTGTTTTGATACTGC